>Ga0066853_10000293_pt1 | contig 18780 bp, 19 predicted proteins | sample ETNtaG_28_FD_67284 | JGI IMG/M metagenome (GOLD analysis project Ga0066853, IMG submission 67284) | Marine microbial and viral communities from oxygen minimum zone, Eastern Pacific Ocean - ETNP201406SV61 | ecosystem: Environmental > Aquatic > Marine > Oceanic | place: Pacific Ocean: Eastern...
TCCTCCAAGAAGACTATCGTGGCATCCTCCGAGGACTTCGAGAGTACCGACGCCAGCGCATCCACTAGCTCGGTCATGACTCTCCCTCCGTCTCGAAGATAACGTCCCTAGGCCGCATAAGGAACCTTTCCCCAGAGTCAACGAAAATTACCTGCCCGGTGACAGAGCCAGCCCCCATCAGATAAGATACAGCACCGGCGATATCTTCTGGACCTGGTCCGTAACCCAAGGGAGCCTCAGACTGAGCCCTAGCAAACCCAGAGGGGGATTGAAAGGGACTAGGGAGCGTGTGACCTGGAGCCACAGCGTTGACGCGAATGGAGGGTGCGAGCCCCCTCGCGAGGGCTTCGGTGAGACCAAGCATAGCATATCTGGATGCCGTGTAAGAGAGATGGTCGGGATTCGGGGCTGCGATCTTCTGGTCAAGGATGTTCACCACAGATGCTTGGTGGCCTTCACCGAGTCGCTGGCATAGTGATCTGATCAACAGCATTGGTGCCCTCACGTTCACGGCCATGTGGCCATCCCAAGAGGCCTCATCGAATGTCGTGATGTCGTCGTGGACGAAGGTCGAGGCATTGTTCACCAGTCCGAACACGCCTCCCAATGCCTCAGAGGCCTTGTCAATCAAAGTTGAGGTGGCTGCCGGATCCACCAAGTCGCACTGTACTGTTGTCGCGCTCCCCCCCATGGACGCGATTTCACTGGCGAGGTCCGAAGCCTCCGATGCAGAGTCGCGGTGGTGAATGGCAATGGCGTAGCCATCATTTGCAAGTTGGATGCAGATGGAGCGCCCGATACGCTTGGCACCACCAGTGACCAGAATAGCACCCCTGTCCATGCAGCGCGGATGAACGACTTGCATTTTACCGATTGCACGGCTCGCTTGGCATCTGATTAGCATGATAACGATTAATGTTGAGTCTCCATCCGGCAATCCTGATGGACAGGCGACTGTCGACCATTGACCCCAGGGATACCCTACCTGGTGGCTGTGGCGGAGTATCCAGAGGGAGTCCACGGGAGCGCCGTATGGCTGCTAGAAGAAGGCTCCCGGACTGGTTCAGGACCTCCCTTCCGACTGGAGTGGCCCAGATTAGATACAGGGAGACCAAAGCCAATGTACGCGAACATGGACTCTGCACAGTTTGCGAGGAGGCCATGTGCCCGAACGTCCACGACTGCTGGGGAAGGGGGACGGCTACCTTCATGATTGCTGGAGAGGTCTGTACGAGGGGTTGCAGGTTCTGCGCTGTAGGAACTGTCAGGACCCCCTCCCCACTAGACGCCAATGAACCTGGAGAACTGGCAGAGGCAATCGCGAGAATGGGATTGAGCTACGCCGTGATCACAGTGGTCAACCGCGACGATCTGTCGGATGGGGGAGCCGGTCACTATCGAGACTGCATTAACGTCGTCAACGAGAATTCGCCTGATGTCGGGCTGGAACTCCTATGCTCGGACCTCGATAGCAACATCGAAGCATTGAGCTTCTTGCTGGAGGGGCTACCGCTGCGCGTGTTCGCACACAACGTGGAGTGTGTGCCGCGACTAGATGGTGTTGTTCGTGACCCTCGGGCCTCGTTCGAACAATCCCTTGAGATCCTCTCCGAGGCAAAGAGGCTACGCCCGGAGCTCCTAACCAAGACCAGCATCATGGTAGGCCTGGGGGAGTCTGACGAGGAAGTCGTCGAGGCGATGAGGGAAATCAGACGGGCAGGGGTTGACATGATTACATTGGGGCAGTACCTGCAACCCAGCTACAAGCACCTTGCAGTCGACAGGTTTCCTGAACCAACCCAGTTCGCCGATTGGGATCGCATAGCCCGTGAGTTGGGCTTCAGGGCTGTAGCGAGCGGACCATTGGTGAGATCGAGTTACAGGGCAGGACTGCTCTGGGAGGAGGCCAGTGGAATGGAACCGGTGGTGACGAGGGAATCCACGGGTTCAGCTGTATGTCACCCCATAGGAAAAGAGGCCCATGTGAAGGTCCGAAGCCAAATGTCATGAGTGTATGGGGTATTCATAGCATGGCAAAAAAGAAGGAGTCCGGTCTTAAGGTTCCGACTGCCCCAAGTAGGCCGGGTGAAGAAGCGGATTTCGGAGACTGGCCTTGGAAGCCCGGAAATCTCGAGCGACCGGATCCTGCCAAGTGTAACGCGGACGACACGGTACCTCACGCTCATGGCCTAGTCAGAGTACTCGGGAATGATAACAAGGCCTCAGGAGCATGGAACCCTGAGCTCAGCGCAGATCGGTTGCGCGAGGGGCTCGAGCACATGGTCAGGCTTCGAATATTCGACGAACGAATGATGAAGATGCAGAGGACAGGGCGGCTCTCGTTCTACATGCGCTCGCTCGGCGAAGAGTGCGTTGCAATTTCTCAGACGATGGCTCTTGAGGCCCAAGACTGGATTTTCCCCACTTACAGGCAGCCAGGAGCACAGTTTGTTCGCGGACGTGACATGGTCAGCATGATCTGTCACTGCATAGGAAATGTCGAGGACAATATCAAGGGGAGGCAGATGCCTGTCCATTACTCTTACAGAGAAGGTCGGTTCATCTCAGTATCTAGTCCCGTCGGAACCCAGTTCAGCCAAGCGGTGGGAGTCGCGATGGCATCCCAGTACAAGGGGCTCGATGAGGTCACGATTACATGGATAGGCGACGGTGCCAGTGCTGAGGGAGACTACCACTACGCACTGAACTTCGCCGGCGTCTACAAGGCTCCCGTGATACTCAATGTCGTCAACAACCAATGGGCGATATCGACCCACGCAAACATAGCTACTGGAGGGGACGAGTTCGCCTCCAGAGGCCTGCCCTACGGATTACCCTCATTCAGGGTCGATGGGAATGACTTCCTCGCTCTCTACGCGGTTACCAAGTGGGCACGCGAGCGTGCCGCTTCCGGTGCCGGAGCTACTCACATTGAGGTCCTGACCTATCGTGCAGGGGCTCACAGCAGCAGCGATGACCCAGGTCGCTATCGCCCCGGAGACGAACTCACGAAGTGGCCGGGCGGCGATCCGATCTACAGACTGAGGGACCATCTCATCGAGATCGGAGAGTGGAGTGAGGCACAACAAGACGAACTCAATGAACGCATAGACGGGGAAGTGATGGGGGCCTACAAGGAGGCTGTCGAGTTCGGTGACCTAGCCAACGGCCCGTACCCCTCGGCGGATACCATCTTCACCGAGGTCTACGAGGAGATGCCTTGGCATGTCAAGGAGCAGCACGACGAGTTGATGGAGGACTGAATATGCCGAACATGAACGTCATCCAATCCCTAAACAGTGCGCTTGACAATATGCTTGAGGATGATCCCGATGTAATCATCTTCGGTGAGGACGTCGGCTATTTCGGTGGGGTCTTCAGAACGACCGACGGACTTCAGAAGAAGCACGGATCGCACAGAATCTTCGACACCCCTCTTTCCGAAGGAGGCATAGCGGCGATAGCTTTCGGTATGGGAATCAATGGTCTGCGACCGGTCGTGGAGATACAGTTCGCCGACTACATCTTCCCAGCATACGATCAGATCGTCAACGAGATGGCCAAGGTAAGGCACCGCTCCGGAGGAGAGTACTGGACTCCCGTGACCATCAGGACACCCGCGGGCGGGGGCATTCGTGGTGGGCATCACCACTCCCAGTCTCCCGAATCCCAGTTCACACACACACCAGGGCTCAAGGTGGTGTACTGCTCTACGCCATACAATGCCAAGGGCTTGCTTATCAGTGCGATAGAATGCAACGACCCAGTGGTCTTCTTCGAGCCTAAGAGGTGTTACAGGGGCCCGTTCTACGGCGACCCCCACAATGTCCCCACTTGGACTGACCACCCCGAGGCTGAAGTCCCAGAGGCACCCTACAGAATCCCACTGGGGCAAGCCCGTCTTGTCAGAGGGGGCAGTGACTGCACTGTAATCGCTTGGGGGGCAATGGTACACGTCTGCGAGCAGGGGATCAAAGATAGCGGCGTCTCATGCGACTTGATTGACCTCCAGACGCTATTACCCTGGGATAGAGAGGCAATAGTGGGCTCCGTGCAGAAAACCGGTAGATGCGTGATTGTCCACGAGGCCCCTAAGACGAGTGGTTTCGGAGCAGAGATGGTGGCTTCCATCCAAGAGCGCTGCTTCTATCACTTAGAGAGCCCAATCGAGAGAGTCACTGGCTGGGACACCCCATTCCCCCACACAACTGAATGGGATTACATGCCGGGACCGGGTCGTATCGCAAAGGCGATACATAGGGTCATGGAGGAATGAGAGTGGCGAAGTACGTCTTCAAACTGCCTGACATCGGTGAAGGCGTCGTTGAGGGCGAGGTCGTTCAGTGGCACGTGGGCATTGGTGACACTGTCATCGAGGATGCGCCGATCGTGGTTTTAATGACAGACAAGGCCACTGTGACCATCCCCTCCCCGACCAGTGGCGTTGTTTCTTCAGTCAGCGGGGAAGTAGGTGACATGATCGCCGTTGGATCGATGCTCGTCGAGTTCGATGCCGAAGGAGTCTCGAAGACCGTTGCAGACATAGAGCCCGTTCCCGAATCGGGCGCCGCCCACGAGCCTGAGTCAGCCCCCACCCCAGCCGCCAAGCCCACACCCGCACCCACATCCATCCCCGCACCCATACCGAAGCCAGCACCCCCTCCTGCGGCACCACCGATTACGACTGCTGCAAAGAGGACGGATGGGAGGGCACTGGCAAGCCCAGCCGTTCGCAAGCGAGCCCTAGAGGCGGGAGTGGAGCTGGGCGTGGTCAGTGGGAGTGGCCCTGCCGGGCGCATCAGGCACGCTGACTTGGACGCGTTCATCGCTGCCGGAGGAGATGTTCTTGGAGCAGCGCCGGCTGCCTTCTCCACCAGTCGTACCGGCGTCACCGAGGTGAAAGTGGTCGGACTTCGACGTAAGATTGCCGAGCAGATGGTCAAGAGCAAGTCGTCAATACCTCACTTCTCGTTTTTCGAAGAGGTCGATGTAACTGAGCTCGAGGAGCTTCGCCAGACGCTGAACTCCAACAGGCAAGACGGCCAGCCCAAACTGACATTCCTTCCATTCATCATGCTCGCCCTCGCTAAAATAATGCCTGAGCACCCCGAGTGCAATGCACACTTCCACGATGGCGAGGGGGTCGTTCATCGCCACGCTGCAGTTCACATCGGCATTGCAACGCAAACCGAGCGTGGGCTATACGTACCTGTGGTCAAGCACGTCGAGGCCATGGATTCGTGGCAGGCCGCCTCCGAGCTCCTAAGGGCCTCACAAGCGGCCCGTGATGGGTCTGCCAGTCTAGATGACCTCACAGGATCGACCTTTACAATCACCAGCTTGGGCCGTGAGGGCGGCCTCGGAGCCACTCCCATCATCAACCACCCCGAAGTTGCGATTCTCGGAGTGCACAAGGCACGTGAGATGCCTGTGGTTCGAGGCGGGCACATAGTCGTCAGGCGCATCATGAACCTCTCTAGCTCCTTCGACCATAGGGTGGTCGATGGTGCCGACGGAGCTCGTCTGGTTCAGCATCTCAAGCGAATGCTCGAGCACCCGGCAATGATCTTCATGTGAGGTCCGCTATGGCAGAGACTCGGAAGTGCCAATTGCTCGTCATCGGTGCCGGCCCAGGTGGATACGTCACAGGGATACGAGCCGGACAACTAGGGCTGGACACGATCGTAGTCGAGGGCGATAGGGCCGGAGGCACCTGCCTGATCAGGGGCTGCATCCCTAGCAAGGCGATTATTCATGCAGCCGATCGCTTCGAGGCACTGCGCCAGCACTCTACAGAAGGAGGGCACATGGGCCTGTCAATAGACGGTGGGCCAGAGGTCGACATGTCCGCCCTCGTCTCATGGAAGGATACTATCGTGGACAAGCTCAACAAGGGCGTGGAAGGGCTTCTTAAGGCGGCAGGCGTTGAATTGTTGAATGGTTGGGCCACATTCTCCGGACCTAAGCACTGTACCGTGGAGACTTCCGAGGGCCCCGTGGGGATAGAGGCCGAGAACGTCGTCATCGCGACTGGATCGAGTCACATAGACCTTCCATTCATGCCGTGTGACGAGGAGTTCGTGCTCTCGTCCACTGGCGCTCTAGATCTCAGCAGGCTACCCAAGAAGGCCGCGATTGTCGGAGGAGGGTATATTGGCCTAGAACTGGGTTGCGCCTTGACGAAACTAGGGACTGAGGTCACCGTTGTGGAGGGTCTGGACAGTATTCTGGCGATCTTCGACAAGGAATTGCGAAGGCCATTGGAAATTTGGCTCAAGAGACACGGAGTTACCGTTCACACCAACGCGCTTGCTCGCGGGATCGAGATCAAGGGTAAGGGAGCATCCCGCAAGGTTGAGTTGATGTTCGAGAAGGAAGGAGAGGAGGAGTCGATCAAGGTCGATAATGTCCTAGTAACAGTAGGTCGAAGACCCAATACCAAGGGCTGGGGATTGGAGAATATGGGTGTCAGGATGGATGCATCAGGGCGTTTCATCAGAATAGACAGCCAATGCCAGACCAACGTCCCCGGAGTCTTTGCGATCGGTGATGTATCAGGAGAACCTATGCTGGCCCACAGGGCTAGTGCACAGGGGGAAATGGTCGCTGAGATCATCGCTGGCCATCCTAGGGAGTTCGACAAGGTGGCCATTCCTGCAATAGTTTTCACAGAGCCCGAGATAGTCTCTGTGGGACTCACCCCCAGCGAGGCAGAAGAACGAGGAGAGAAGATCGTCGTCGGCAAGTTCCCACTCGTGGCCAGTGGCCGCGCACTGACTCTGGAGGCAGATAGGACAGGGGGTTTCGTCCGCGTCACTGCGCGCGAGTCCGACCATGTGATTCTTGGCGTTCAAGCAGTAGGGAGTCACGTGGCAGAACTGCACGGTGAGTTCGTCCTCGCACTCGAGATGGGAGCTCTGCTCGAGGACGTCGCAGGCACCGTGCACGCTCACCCCACCATTACAGAGGCGTTCCACGAGAGCGTTCTGAAAACCCTAGGTCATGCGATTCACACCACCTGAGGCGAGCGGATGGGTCAAATCACTGTGCTTCGAGCAGGCGTGGTCGAGCATCGTTTAATGGCCGAGGTAATGAAGGAGATGCAGCAGCAGAGAATTGATGGCAATATTTCCGATACCCTGATTCTGGTCGAGCATCCTGAGGTGGTAACAGTCGGCCCCAAGGCGGTGCGGGAAGGCGTCGTAGTGGAGGGTTACCCGACCTCGCTAACCGATAGGGGCGGGGGTATCACCTGGCACGGACCGGGGCAGTTGGTCGTTTATCCGATCATCAAATGGATCATCGAGGAGCAGAGCGTCCGGGGGATAATCGGCAGGCTCGAGGACTGGGCAATTAGTGCCTTTTCCGACTGTGGCATAGAGGCTTACAAGGACCACTCGATGCAAGGAGCATGGGTCGACGGACACAAGATATGCTCAATCGGGCTATCATTCCTTCACTGGGTCAGCCGCCACGGCATGTCCATCAACATCCAGACCCCGGGCACCCGCGTAGAGGACCTCAAGGGATGCGGCATGAGGGCTGGCGTGCACACCAGCCTCGCTCAACTGGGCTACACCCACGACCCCACGGGCAGGGCTCTGGACATGACACGCATCGAGGAGGCATTGCTCGGCACATGCGAACAACACCTCGGACGCGCACCCCTGGATCCCATCGAATGGAGCCCGGAGATGCCCGCATGAGTCGACCTCGCAAAGGCGAATTAGCGCATCACTGGACGCTGGATCCCGAGACGTGCTTTCTGAATCATGGCTCCTTCGGGGCAACGCCGACTGTCGTCCTCGAGGAGCAGAGCGGTCTGAGGGCTCAAATCGAAAGGGAACCGGTCCGGTTCATCGAGAGGGACTACCTCGGACTGTGGAACCGTGCGCGATCAGCCCTCTCCGAGTTCCTCAATGCCGATCTCGATGGCATGACCTTCGTCACAAACGCGACAGCAGGGGTGAATACCGTTCTGCGAAGCCTCGATCTTGCGGAAGGGGACGAGATCATCGTTCCAGATCATTCCTACCAGGCCTGCTGGAACGCCGTCGACTTCGTCACCGAGAAATCAGGTGCGAAGACGGTTGTCGTGAAGATTCCGTTCAGGGTCGGGGGAACGCAGGAGGTAATCGACATCGTTATGGGTGCTGTGACGGACAGGACGGTCCTAGCACTGATTGACACTGTGACCAGCCCTACTGGCATGAGGATGCCTTTCGAGGAGTTGGTCGTCCAATTGCAATCCAGAGGGGTCGATGTCCTTCTCGACGCTGCCCATGGCCCTGGCATCGTCCCCCTCGATCTTACCGAACTCGATGTGGCGTACTGCACCGGCAACTGCCACAAGTGGCTGTGCACCCCCAAAGGCTCGGCCTTCCTGCACATTCGCAAGGACCGCAAGGGCCTCGTTCGTCCGTTGAGCATCAGTCACGGTGCTTCGCACGTGGGTGATGCGCAGGAGATATTCGAGTTCGAGTTCGCATGGCCCGGGACTCATGACCCGACGCCGTGGCTGTGCATCCCGAAGGCGATCGAGTACATTGGGAGTCTCACAGAAGGTGGCTGGCCCGAAATCATGGAGAGGAACCACGCTCTGACCGTTGAGGGGCGGAGGATAATCTGCGATGCACTGGGAACCACCGCCCCATTCCCGGACTCGATGGTCTCTGCGCTCGCAGCAATCGAGATGCCGGCCGATGGAGAGGTCGGGGCCATCGGCCTCGAGGGAGATCCATTCCACAATCACCTCCTTGACAAATACGGAATTCAGGTCCCGGTCTTCCCATGGCGCCATCACGACGTCAGGTACCTCCGCATCTCGGCCCAGTTGTACAACCACATAGACGAGTATCGGTATCTGGCCCATGCTCTCAAGGAGAGCGTGTGAGGGCGTGGAATCATTGAAGCGGGAATGCTTGGAGGGCAAATCATGCCAGAGGCTGTCGTGGCAATCACAGGGGCTTCGGGCGCACGCTATGGCGTCAGGCTGATTGAAGCGCTGGCAGAAGCCGGTTGGGAGATGAGGCTGATAGTGACGCGCGAAGGCGCGATTAATCTCGACCTCGAATGCGGGATCACTCCGAATGACCTCTCTTCCAGATTCGGCTTCGCATTAGAGGACAATGACAATCTGGCTGCTATTTCGGCCTCGGGCTCCGCTCGGTTCGATGCATATGTGGTCTGTCCGGCCAGCGGCACTACGATCGGCAAGATCGCTGCGGGAATTAGTGACAATCTGGTGACCAGGAGTGCCTTAGTGGCCATGAAGGAGCGACGCAAGCTCATCCTAGTTCCACGTGAGACTCCTTACTCGACCCCTCACCTCAAGGCGATGGCCAACCTCTCCGAGTGGGGAGTGGTAATCCTGCCTGCAAGTCCCGGATTCTACCACTCGCCGTCCACGATCGAAGAACTCGTTGACTTCGTAGTGTCTAGGATCCTCGACCAGATGGGCGTGGAGAACCGCCTTAGCGAGCGTTGGTCCGGCGAAGAGGTAGACGTCGGCTGAATGACGTCCGACTGGCACCTATCTGGCATGGGTTCAAGAACGACCCGGAAGCGCTCGGCAACGGTGATTGCGTGAGTCAGTGGGGCTCCAGAACCGTCGACGAGCTCAAGCAGGAGTTGCGTTCTAGAGGGATGCCGGTATCTGGCAAGAAGTCTGAGTTGATCGAGCGATTGGAGCTTGCAGGCTCGGATTCATCCGTCCTCGATGCGGAAATCGTCATCGAAGACGCGTTCTCCTCGTCTACGGTTATGAGCCGCCTCAAGGAGGGTCCCGCAACCGTCATTTCACGAGCAAAGGAGTTACCGGTTGCCACAGTGGTGGTCGCTGTGCTACTGGTAGTCGGAGTTACCGGTGGGGCCTTGCTCTTCGCCGATGACCTCGTGGAGTGGATTCAAGGTGAGCCAGACTACGTCCTGATCGACTTCGACAGCAACCAGACCAGGGCGTATGCTGAGGAGCTCGTAAGCCTCGGCCACCCCCAATGGCAAGGCAGGCTGTCCGGAACGGTAGAGGAGGAGAACACGGCCCAGTCTATCAAGCTCAATTTCTCTAGCAGCGGTATGCCAGCGACGCTTGAGACGTTTGAGGTCCCCCTATTCTACATGGGTAACGAATTCGAAATCATGATCTGCTCACCTGGGGGCATCGGCAACATACTCGGCGGCCCGACCCCGTGCTCTGTGGCCGATGTGAACAGGGACGAGACTGAGTTCACCCACAGAGTGGATTATGTGGTCCAGGGATACAGTGGCGACGTCGACATAGTCGCTAGCAGCGATGTCAACGTGGTCGATCTGGGAAAGGGCAACGAGTCCGCTGACTGGGGGTCCGCGGCCAACGGCATAGGGCTCGTGTGGCTGATGGACGAGCATGATGGCCAGCCTGCCACTGAGAGTAACACGGTACTTCTTCTCAGGGCCCAAGAGAACAGCCTGAGAGGTCTGATTACCGTAAACGCTAGACAGAACTGCGACGAATTGGTGACCGACGATTGTGTGCCCTACTTCAAGTCATCAGACATCACACAGTTCGATGAGAAGCCCTATGATATTGGATTCGTCATGGTATCGAAGAGCGTTGGCGAGATGATCACAGATCAGGTCATCAATGGCGAGGACATGCTTCAATTCGTTATTGAGGTGGACAACCAGGTGAACGTCAATGTCCACGTGCCGTGCGGGATAATCGAAGGCGAGTCTGATTCGCTGATAATCATCGGAGCCCATCACGATACGGTGTACAACGGTCAAGGAGCTGTCGATAATACAGCTGGTACTGCCACCGTACAGGAGATGGCTCGGCAATTCGGCATTCTCCACTCAGAACTCGGCCAGCCCAAGCACACTATCTATTTCTGCACCTGGGGTGGTGAGGAGGAGGGGCTTTGGGGCTCATCGGAGTGGGTCAAGAAGCACCAGAGCACGCTCAGGGATAACCTGAGACTGTACGTCAATCTCGACATGAACCACGTCGATGCCCAGAGGAACTCGGGACTGACCCTTCAGGGCAACAGCCCTAGTGATGTCAGTCGAATCGAGGGTCTGGTCACTGCCTTCACAAAGTCCTACCCTGATCTCGCGTCCAAATACGACATCAGCGTCAGGCTGCTGGATTCGATAGAGATGCCATACAACTCTGACCACGCCCCATTCGTATACGGCCTCGACGAGGGTGACGAGGGGCAGAAGCACTACGGCAAGGCCATGATGTGCTATGGATCCGGTTCCGAGGAGTACCACACGTACCTCGACAGTATGGATCGCTTCAACGAGGAGAGTCTGGTCGTTTCCGGGATAATCTACGGCTCTTTGGTGCGCTACCTAGCATGGGGCTAGGGCTGGCTCTCGCAGTAGGCTCACACCCTACCAAATAGTCCTCACGATGGCCATCGCCATATCGTGTGCCATCAACGTGAAGTCTGGTGCCGCTTCGGCTAAGGGCAGCATGGGACAGTTGGTTGGTCTTTGCTTTCAACCATGCTCATGTAATGCGGGATTGGCATGAAGGAGTTAGTTTCCATTGCCGATTGGGCGGAGGCAATGTCCAGAGAGAGGGTTCTGATCATGGTTTCCAAGAGTGACTGCGACGAGTGTGAGGCGGCACTGGCTGGCATTTCCTATCTTGATGAAGAAGACGTCTGCATTCTATCTCTAGACAATCCCGAGGCATTTCTGCTGAAGGACGAACTTGGGTGGTTGGAGATGGAAGTCGACGTGGTCCCTTTCTGGAGGCTCTTCGTTGGAGGCGAGGTTGGCGGAACCGTTCGTGGCCCGAACCTCGAACGCGTCAGGTCGATGCTTTCCGAGTCGGACTAGTCACATCCTCTGCGGAACCTCGATTCCAAGCAGTCCCAGACCGAGTTCCAGCTCCCTAGCTGTCAGGTCGCACAGGGCAAGCCTGCTGTGAACCGTGCCCTCTTCCTCGGCCGAGAGCACTGGGCATGCCTCGTAGAACGAGGCGAAGGCCGAAGCGATCGAATGCAGATGGGCGCAGAGCCTATGCGGAATGTATGCATGGGTGGACTCATCCACTACCGCTGGGAAGTCAGTTAGTCGGCGAGCCAGTAGGCACTCCTCAGGGAGGGAACAGGAGATTTCCGATTCGCTCAGAGAACCACGGTCCCCGCCCCACTTGCGGAAGATGCTGCAAATCCTAGCATGGGCGTATTGCAGATAAGGAGCCGTGTCGCCGTCAAAGGAGAGCATCCGCTCCCAATCAAAGACGTAGTCCTTGGTCCGCTCGGTCGAAAGGTCGGCGTACTTCACCGCGCCGATACCGACGATTCGCGCCACGCGCTCTCGCTGCTCTCCCTGAAGGTCAGGGTTCTTCTCCTCGATAGCCGCCCTTGCCCTCGTAACAGCCTCAGCAAGAAGGTCGAAGAGTTTGATCACATCTCCCTCGCGACTCTTCAGAACCTTGCCATCGGCATCCATCACAGAGCCGAAGTTAACATGTACGGCATTATGGCCATCATCCATGAATCCCGCCTGCCTAGCTACTTGGAAAACCATCTCGAAGTGCTGCTTCTGAGGCGTTCCTACCACATAGAGGAAGGAGTCGCACTTGAGGCGCTCGACGCGGTCGATAATGCAAGCGAGGTCGGACGTAGAGTAGTTGTAGCCACCATCGGCCTTCCTGATGATCATCGGGAGGGGTTCGCCTTCACGATTCACCCATCCACCCGGATAGGCGACATCAGCCCCCTCGCTGTGCTCGAGGATGCCTGCATCGCCCAGACGATCGACCACCACTGGCAGGAGGTCCTGATACCTCGACTCGCCCATTATGTCGTCGTCAGTCAATAGGACACCCAGCATCGAGTAGACCTCGTTGAAGTATCGCATTGATTCGTCAACGAGGACGCGCCACAGGCGCAATGTCTCCTCGTCACCACCTTGGAGCAACACCACACGCTGCCTTGAGCGTTCGGCGAACTCCTCCTCAGTGACGAACTTGGCACGGGCTTGCTTGTAGAAGGAGTCGAGGTCACCGACCCCCAACTCGTTGGCCGCCTCGGCCTCCCCGAGGTCGAGCAGGTGTTCAATCAGCATGCCAAACGGCGTTCCCCAGTCACCGACGTGGTTCTCCCGGTGCACGAGGTGACCCCTGAACTCAAGCATCCTGACTATGGCATCGCCAATCACAGTAGAACGGAGGTGGCCGACGTGCATCTCCTTGGCCACGTTGGGTGCTGAATAGTCGACTGCATAGGTTCGACACTCTTCGAGGCCTATTCCCAGTCGTGGATCCGGCATCATTGCCTCAATGCGTCTAGAGAGCCAGGACGGTTGTGCTCGGAGATTGACGAAACCACTGACTGAAGAGGCATCGGCGATTCCATCCAAGGCACCTCCAATCAGGCTGACGACCTCGTCAGCGATTTCGGATGGAGATCTTCTGAGAGTCTTGGAAAGCGCGTGGCACGGTAGAGCAGCATCCCCGTGGTCCTCCACCGTTGAGCGCCCTAACAATGGAGTCCAGACTGACTCGTCAACGCCCATTTTCGACATGGCCTCGGCCAAGGGAGGGCGAGCATCCTCAATCAGGTTCCTCATCTTCACAGCCTCATGCGATAGGATACCTCAACAGGGCAGCGATCCCTCCGAATGCCGTGTTCAGGGTATCTCCCTCCTCAGTGTCGAGGGAGATGAGTCTTACTTCGGCCGAGGTATGCCCTGCGAGGATTGACATCTCGTCGATCAGCTCCATGGTTCTGTCAGAGTCCTCGTGAACGTTGTCAGATTTGCATTCAGGGCAATCGGGAGTTTCCGAGAGGTTGTTCTGAGTCGCCTCCCACTCGTGTTTGCAAACCTTGCACAGCCACACGACACGTCTCTTACTCAGGGACTCCGATAGCAGCAGGGTAGCCACTGCTCCCTGTTTGAGGGCAGATCTCACCATTGCCTCACCGTAGGTTGCCTTGGGGACGCTCTGCATCACCTCACGCAGGAACTCGTCTACTAGGGTGCGTTCGCGATCGAGCTCAATTTGATCCATCATCGAGCCAGCCCTTTGGATCAACTCCCTCAGGCCACTCTCGTTAGAGTATCCGACATCGAAGAATGGCTCCGTGATGAGCTTCTTGATTTCGTGATGGAAGTAGTCATGCTTGACCACGTAGTCCTTGGTTGCTCCCGGTCCCCCGATAATGATGCCCCTCAGGTCCTGGATCATAGGCAGCCAGTAGTTGCAGGCCCTCTCTGTCGCCTTCTTGAAGAACTTGTGAGCAGCTTCCTCTATGAGTCGCTCGAAGCGTTGCGCCGATTGTCCACCCCGTCCGTGCTTGGAAGGGACCAGCGAAGTGATGTGCTCTTGGCAGTGGAGGCGCTTGCCCGAAGCCAAACCATAGGCGGCCTCGGAGCGATCGATGACGAAGAGCCCGTACGAGGTTCGATCGATGAGCATCTCCTCGAGCTGACTGATCTCAAATGAGGAGTCGCACCTGTACCTGAATGAGGAGAAGGGCTCGGGGGGGTCGTCTATGACGGTGGTGACAAGCCTAGTCTTGTTATTGCCAACTATAACGTGACCGACGAAGATGGCAATGCCACCCTCGCCCGGGGTCTTGTAGCGGTTAATGGTGGAAACGGCTGATTCGAGGGCGTCGGACACGTGCTTCCTAGTAGACTTCGACTTGATGTTGGCAGCCTGGCCGGCCTCTTGACCCAGTTGCTGCCTAACATCACTGATCATGCGATCAGGGGGTATGACCACCGTGACGAGTTCGGTGCCCATCCCCCTCATCTCGGAGAGTTCCTTGACAGCCTTCTTCAGGCGGAGCCTCCGCTGCTGCTGCGCGAGCTCCTCGGACATGTCGTTCCTCCGTGAATTGCCGCAATGGGCGGCATTTCAACCCTTCAGCGCGTCTTGAGCGTAGGCATTGAAAGGCAGGGGGTCCACCAAGGGTCGATGGCGACCGTGGTCGTGGCTTTGGGTGGTAGCCTGCTGCGTCCCGAGGTCGAGGAGCGTCACGATTGGCTCTTAGAGCTGGTTTCCATAGTGAGAGACCGTGTAGCCGTTGGTGACCGCTTGGGCCTAGTGGTCGGCGGCGGCGCTCCGGCGAGGGAGGGAATTGAACTGGCAAGCCCCATTATCGATGACGTCGACCATTTGGACAAGATTGGAATCGCTGCAACCCGCCTGAACGCCACCATCATCAGAGAGGCGCTGGCCGATGGGGGCATACCTGTCTCGGGCTCGATCCCCCATAGCGTGAACGAGGCCGTCGAGGCCCTACTCAGTCGCAAGGTGATTGTGATGGGGGGCACCGTTCCCGGTCACACTACCGACGCGGTCGCAATTCGATTGGCCATAAGTGGTGGGGCTGGCAAGTGCGTCATCGCCACCAATGTCGCGAAAGTCCATGAGCAGGACCCAAATGAGAATCCCGAGGCTGAGGCCTTCGACAGACTCACGTTGGAGCAGTTGCAATCAATCGTCGGACCGGCGAAGCATGCCAAGGCAGGGGGCTCGCAAGTGGTAGACCCCATTGGCGTGGGAGAAGCCGTGAGGCATGGCCTCCCCTTGGACATCCTAGATGGAAGAAAACCGCAGAATATCCGCTCGGCCCTCGAGGGCGGTGACTTTGGCGGAACCGTAGTGGCCGGGTGATATGTTGAGTCGCAAGGAAACCATCCTCAAGGCTGCGCGGAGGACGGCTCAGGAGGCACGTGCAGCAGCCTCACGCAGGAGGGACGCTCCTTCTAGCAGGCAGGCCGAATCAGGAGTCAGGTCGCACAGGCACTGCGTGGTATGTTGGACACCCATCCCCCTCGACAACGACCCCCCCATCTGTGACAAGGACGATTGCGCCACTATGCAGGAAAAGAAGGAGAGATCCAGACGCAGGCTGACCTTCATGATGTACCTCTTCCCGGCCATCGCTGTGTTCTTCGTGATTCTCGAAGTCTTGGGGCCGTCAGGTTGAATCGGTAGGGCACTTAGAGGATGATGTCATGATGGTCAGGATAATGTCCCTTCTTCCCGGCATAGTCGGTCTTGCCTGTGCGATCGTTCTCATTGCCAGTTTAGTAGGCTACTACCCCGATGAATCGCGCATGGAGATCCCTATCGTCCCGTGCTCAGACGACGATGCAGTAGGTTGCCAAGTGGGGATGACTGGTGAGGACCTCTCAGTGCCACCCGCGTTCATGCTGCTCGATATCGATCTCGAGGTCGAATGGGAGGAGCCGGGGAGGAGTTGGCTGGCCGTGGTTGACGCTGCCGCTGCCGACGAGTGCCCGCCCGACTCGAATGGCCTCACGGCCTGCACAGAGGAGGACTTGGCAGAGTACATCGTCACGGGTGGATCGGACGCTGACGGTTCGCTGATCTTCGAAGTTGGCCCTGGAGGCTATCGGTTCATCACCGCCGGCAAGGACGGATCTACCCTCGACACGCAATTGGTGGTGCTGAGCACCTCGGTTCACCTGAACAACTACTTCGAGATAGCGCTTGCCATCGTAACCGTGCTGCTCTTAGCCGGAGCTGGTGAGATGGCTTTCCCAGTGCGAGTTCTGTGGAAGCGCTTCAGGGATGCCTAGGGTTGGGGTTCAGCATCCTTGAAGAACCTCATCTCAGTGGACCGAACATGACGGGTATGGCGTGTCCTAATTGCGGTTCTTCCATTGAAGTCGACAAGGATAGGGGACTTTCCCCTTCCTACGGGGGCTATGACCTGTACTGCGTGGTTTGCGGTCATGTTTGGCACATTGATTGATTTGACCTATGCAATACGACCATGCTTCTCATCATTGCGCGGCCAATTCTCGGGAAGCTTGAGTGGATCTAGAATCTCGTCGGCGGCGATGATCTCGATGAGTTGCGCCCTCAACTCCTCCAAGCCCTCCCCAGTCTCTGCGCTGATTCGCATTTCGTCGCTCCCTGCTGTGGACTCGAGGAGGTCGGATTTACTGCTAACCACGATGATGGGCCTCTCTGAGATGAGTTCGCGAACCTCACCGAGCAGGTTCTCCTGCTCCGAGACAGGAGTTGTGGAGCTTTGCGAGAGATCGACTAGGAAGACCAGTGCGTCGCCCAGATGCTCGAGAGCCGCAATCGCCTGCATCTCGATCGGGTTCCTCTCGGCCATAGGCCTGTCCAACAGACCGGGCGTATCGACCATCTGGTAGGACCGCCTGCGGTGAACGAAGTGCCCCAGATGCAGTTGCTTGGTGGTGAATGGGTAGGATGCCACTTCGGGCTCACCACTGGAGAGGGCGCTGATCAGTGCGGACTTGCCCACGTTGGGGGAGCCTGCGACGACGATACACGGCTCCGTGGGATCGATTGCCGGTAGTTTGCGAAGGGCGTTCCTAGCCTCTCCCAACCACAAAACCTGGGGGGATATCTGATCGATGATCGAGGAGAGTCGACCATAGGCGTGACGCCTGGCCTTGTGGAAGCCATCGATGTCCCTGAGCCTGAGGATCTTCCTCTGGGCCTCCCCGGCGATGCGATGGGACTGCTCTGCGGCCCATTGTAGGGCAGCCAAGTTTCTTCTGTACTCATCACACCCAACGGCGGCGTCGACCAGAGCACGATCGAACTCAGTGAGGGCATTGAGGCTGGGCCATCGGCCGACATAGGAAGTCAACGTCTTAGCGATGACGTCGGAAGCGGATTGAACCATCCTGTTCATCTGCTTCCGGACCCGATGGTACTTGTCCGGATCCTCGACCAGATCAGCTAGGTTTCTCGCCCTCCCGAAGGCCTTGTCGAGGATCTCCTGTGGATAGAGAACCGTTGGGATGCCACGCCATTCAACCGATGCCATTGGCTTGCCTCCCTCATCGCCGCCACGGCATCGCACTTCAAGGCATTAGTCAAGTCCAAAACCGTCAGAACGGCTAGTAGAACCCGTTTCTTTTTCTATGACGACACGAGCGTCGAAGCGTGACAGATGAACGTAGGGGGAGGCGGGTCGAGGACCTGCCAGATTGGGCGAGGCGCTTGTATGAGGAATATGGCTCTCCAGAACTAGAAGGGCTCGGAGATGTGTTCCACGGTCCGCTGATGGACCGCAAGTCGGGCCTCAGGAAGGATGATCTTATCGAGGTCCTTCTAGACATAAGGATGCTGCCTGAGGACCGCGAGCCATGGGTCAGGGGAATGCTGATTGGTACCACACGAAACGCCATCGAGATCCTCGACCAGCGCGGCGACTTCCGTTCTGTGGCAAGGGACGTGATCGTCGAGGTCAGACTGATTACACACCTTCGTAGGACCTACATCGAGGATAGGGAGTTGCTGAAGTTCGAGAAGGATGACATGCGCCGCCGCTCGGAGATGCACGAGAAGGCCGAGAAGACCGGTGAGGGCTACGAAAGCAGCCTATGGGGCTGATGGGATGGTCTGCAGACCCGCCATGCCGTCTTCAAGCTCAGATGAAGGAGGCGAGCTATGATCAACTCCCGTAAGACTGGTGGGCTGACAGAGCCTAGTTTCATCCTCGTGACCGAGTTCAAGCGGAATTGAGGTGCTGCGTTGTCCCCAATGACATTCAGGATGCATGTCTTCATCTGCACCAATGAACGTCCAACGGAGCATCCGCGCGGTTGCTGTTCAGCGAAGCGCTCCCTAGACATCATGACCCACCTCAAGCGTGCAGCGCGGGCAGAGGGATTGGATGACGTCAGAATCAACAAATCAGGATGCCTCGGATACTGTGAGCAGGGGCCGTCCTGTGTGATTTATCCCGAGGGGACGTGGTACACACTGCCCGACGACGAGGGGCTGGACAATATCCTCAATCACCTCAAGGGAGG
>Ga0066853_10000303_pt1 | contig 18558 bp, 13 predicted proteins | sample ETNtaG_28_FD_67284 | JGI IMG/M metagenome (GOLD analysis project Ga0066853, IMG submission 67284) | Marine microbial and viral communities from oxygen minimum zone, Eastern Pacific Ocean - ETNP201406SV61 | ecosystem: Environmental > Aquatic > Marine > Oceanic | place: Pacific Ocean: Eastern...
TGAATGGACAATTAAAAATAAATTTATTTGATTAAATATACTATATATTCAAGTATTTATTTAATTAAGGTATATTATATTTCATCATATATGGTAAATTTCGGTTATTAGCTTCAAATATATTTATGACTTATCTAGATCAGAAACCGTACACAGAGGAACTATTAGGATGATTAAGGAATAAAATGGAAACCCATTTGGATCTACAAAACGGAATAAAAAGATTCCGCACGAAAAGCCTCAACAAGCCACCATCCTTCAATTCCTCTTGAAAAGGGTTTTCATCCTTCAAATCTTTAGAAGCAAAGCTTTGATTGGAACCCGTTCGTCCCATGAATCCTAGAGGGAGGAATATCTTGCAAAACCCAGAAAAATTCTGGAAGTTATGCATAACTTGAGAAGAAGATCATGAAATTTGGAATTTTATATTTCATGATATTTTTTTACAAACCCATGTTTTTATAGAACATTCATGCCTGATGCGGGTTCCTAGCGAGAACCTGACAATCCTTTTTTCACCCAGCTGGATCCGAATCAATTGATTCGGACCAGAGCAACCCATCCATCGAACAGGAAACATGAGAAGCATTTTTATCGGAGCCAGCTTTCTGGTTCTGGCCCTGAATGGTTTGATTTATCTTGTCTGGCCCCCCGTGTTATGGTCATTGATCCTGTTCGGTCCCATGATTCTGGTTGGATTCCGGGACATGGCCCAGACCCGTCATTCGGTATTGAGAAACTTCCCGGTGGTTGGGCACATGCGTTATTTTTTAGAACTGATCAGTCCTGAAATTCGTCAATATTTCATCGAATCCGATACCAGTGGAGCACCCTTCAACCGTCAAGAACGGAGTGTGGTTTACGAACGGGCAAAGAACGTCCGAGATACGGTCCCTTTTGGAACCGTGAGGGATGTTTATGCAACAGGTTACGAGTGGGTCAATCATTCTCTGAGCCCAAAGCATCTGGATTTGGAGGAAGTTCGCGTCCTGGTTGGAGGAAAAGACTGCAAACAACCTTATAATGCTAGTCTGCTGAACATCTCGGCCATGAGCTACGGGGCTCTCAGCCAGAACGCCGTGATTGCACTCAATAAGGGAGCGAAGATGGGAAATTTCGCCCACAACACCGGCGAGGGATCCATCAGCCCCTATCATCTTCAAGGTGGTGACCTGATCTGGCAGGTGGGCACAGGATATTTCGGTTGCCGAACCGATGAAGGCAAGTTCAATCCGGATATGTTCAAGGAAAAATCCGCCCTTGAGGAAGTCAAGATGATTGAGATCAAACTCTCCCAGGGAGCAAAACCTGGACACGGAGGGATCTTGCCTGCTGCTAAACTGACCGAGGAGATTGCTTCCATTCGAAGTGTGCCGATGGGCAAGGACGTCAACTCGCCTCCTGGACACACCGCTTTTTCGAATCCAACCGAGTTCATGCATTTCATACAACAGCTGAGGGAACTTTCAGGAGGGAAACCGATCGGATTTAAACTTTGCGTCGGCAAAAGGCGGGAATTTCTTTCAATCTGCAAAGCCATGCTGAAAACAGGCATCACCCCTGATTTCATTACCGTCGACGGCGGTGAAGGAGGTACTGGAGCCGCACCACTCGAATTCACGAACCGCATCGGCACTCCTTTGGTGGAGGGTTTGATCTTTGTCCATAATTCGCTGGTCGGGTTTGACCTGCGCAAAGAAATGAGAATCTGCACCAGTGGCAAGATCACCACTGGTTTTGACATCATCAAGCGTCTGGCAATGGGAGCCGACCTCTGTTATTCGGCCAGAGGGATGATGATGTCCCTAGGATGCATCCAGGCCCTCAAATGTAATACCAACACCTGTCCCGTGGGAGTGACGACCCAGGATCCTGGACTGGTGGTGGGGTTGGTCCCTGAAGACAAGTGTAAACGTGTCTATAACTTCCAGAAGAATATCATCAAAAGTGCCTGTGAAATGATGGGGGCGATGGGTCTGGAAAAAACCGATGATCTCAAACCCTGGCATTTGATGAGGCGAACTGAAGCTTATGAGATTCGTAATTATTCAGAAATATATGATTTCCTGAAACCAGGTGACCTCCTCAAAAAATCTCTTCCGGTTAGTTATGCACGAGCAGTTGAAGCTGCCAATGCAGAAAGTTTCAATGATATTCATCCCTCTGTTTAATCAAACCTTGAGTGAATTGAACCACCGACAACATTTAAATTGAGAGAAAATTGTGAAAGCATCTGATCTGTTCGTAAAATGTATGGAGGAAGAAGGAGTAGAATATCTGTTTGGAATCCCAGGTGAAGAAAACCTGGACCTCCTCGATTCGCTCCGGAATTCGAGCATCAAGCTGATTCTTACCCGTCACGAGCAGGCAGCAGGTTTCATGGCCGCCACTTATGGGCGTTTGACCGGACGTGCCGGAGTCTGCATGTCAACCCTTGGACCTGGAGCAACCAACCTGGTCACCGCTGCAGCCTATTCCCAGCTGGCGGCAATGCCAATGGTCATGATAACCGGCCAAAAACCGGTGACGCACAGCAAGCAGGGAAAATTTCAAATTCTGGATGTGGTTGAAATGATGCTCCCCTTGACCAAGTTCACGCATCAGATTGTCAGTGGGAACAACATCCCTTCAAGAGTCCGTGAAGCCTTCCGTATCTCACAGGAGGAACGTCCTGGTGCTTCCCATCTTGAACTTCCTGAAGACATTGCTTCTGAAAAGACCGATTTAAGCCCCATTCCTGCGAGCCGTGCCCGAAGACCTGTTGCCGAAAACAAAGCGGTAAAACAGGCCGTGGACATGATCGAAGCAGCAAAAAACCCGCTGCTCCTGATCGGAGCCGGTGCCAACCGCAAACTTCCTGCACGAATGCTGCGTGCGTTTGTGGATAAAACTGGAATCCCGTTCATCAGCACCCAGATGGGCAAGGGAGTCCTGGATGAAAGAGATCCGCTCTTTCTTGGTAACGCCTCGCTCTCTGCCAATGATTTTCTGCACAGGGCCATTGATAATTCGGACCTCATCATCAATGTCGGGCATGATGACATCGAAAAACCTCCTTTTTTCATGACCGAGGATTCATTCCAGGTGATTCACATCAATTTCATGAGTGCGGATGTTGATCCTGTTTACTTCCCTCAACTGGAAGTGATCGGAGACATTGGCAACAGCATGTGGCAGATCAAGGAAAGAATCATGAAAAAGGATACTTGGGATTTCAATTATTTCATGAAGGTCCAGGAACAGGTCATCACGCACCTTGCCGAAGGAGCCGATGATCCACGTTTCCCAGTCTACCCGCAACGGTTGGTGGCTGATGTCAGGAAAGTGATGCCCTCGGATGGCATCATCGCCCTGGACAATGGTGTCTACAAAATCTGGTTTGCCCGAAATTATCTTGCCCATCAGTCCAATACCGTATTATTGGACAACGCCTTGGCTACGATGGGGGCGGGATTGCCTTCTGCCATGGGGGCGAAAATCGTTCACCCAGAACGTTGGGTGATGGCCATCTGCGGTGACGGAGGGTTCATGATGAATTCCCAGGAACTCGAAACTGCCGTCAGACTGAAACTCAACCTTGTGGTCATGATCCTCCGTGACAATGCCTATGGGATGATCAAATGGAAACAGGCCAACATGAATCTCCCTGAATTCGGGCTCGATTACGGGAATCCAGATTTTGTCCGATATGCCCAGAGTTATGGGGCACAGGGGCACCGTGTCGAAGAAACGGAACAACTGGTTCCACTGCTAGAACAGTGTTTTAACACACCCGGAGTTCATGTCGTGGAAGTCCCCATGGACTACAGTGAGAATGACCGTATCCTCAATCATGAAATCAAGGAGCGAAGCCAAAAGATTTAGGCTGACTTTAAATTCTGGGTACTTTCTGTCATAACATTCTTTTTTTAACAAAAAGAACCTCGTTCTTTCAATTTTCCCTTGGGATGTATACGCCCATTCCGTGAATAAACTAAATTGAATATGGAACATTATGATCTATGCATAATCGGTGGCGGTCCCTCAGGTTATGCTGCTGCCATGAGAGCTGTGGATTTTAATAAAAAGGTACTTCTTGTTGAAAAAAAGCGTTTGGGGGGAGCGGGCATATTTGATGGTGCACTTTCATCAAAAACCTTCTGGGAAATTTCAAAAGAATACGGATCCTTCAACCAGAGGATGAGGCATTATGGACTTCCGATGCCTTCAATTGGATTTTCAAATGTTGTGAAGGAGGTCGAAGAAGCAGTCATGGAGCGTTCAAATCAACTCCAAAAACACCTGGACCAGGTGATTGAACGTGATCCACAACATTTTACTTTTTTACGCGGTTGGGGGCGCTTTGTTTCTCCTCATGAAATCGAAGTGGAGACTGAGGATGTAACGACCAGAATTTATGCGAAAAATGTCATCATCGCGACAGGAAGTAGGCCCAGAAAACTCCCGGATATTCCCATCGATGAGTCTGTGATATTGACCAGTGACGGCATCAGTACCTTGCAAGAATATCCTAAAAGCCTGGTCATTCTGGGTGCTGGGGTGATCGGATGCGAATTCGCAACGATCTTTTCGAATTTTGGAAAAACCCGAGTCCACCTTATCGCTAAAGATGATCGGATTCTGCCTTTTGAAGATGAAGACCTGGCCAAAGTTGTGGAAAAAAACCTGGAAGCCAACGGGGTGCTGATACATCGTGAGTCCAGACTGGAAAAAATGGATGTGGTTGAAGGAAAAGTTGAATATCTTTTGCAACATCCTGATGGAAGTAAAGAATCCTTTGAAGCAGAAAAAGGGCTTGTTTCCGTCGGTAGGGTCCCAAATATAGAAAACACGGGGATGAGAGAAATCGGTCTGGAGTTGAGTGATCAAGGTTATATTGTGGATCAAGATACTCAAACCAATATCGACCACATTTACGGCGTGGGCGACATAACCTCTGATATTGCTCTGGTCAACGTCGGTGAATTGGAAGGACGCCACGCGATTGAAAAGATGTATGGAAATCCATTAAAAAAATTAGGGTACGAAAACATCTCGACCATCATGTTTCTCAACCCTGAAGTCGCGGGTGTTGGAATGAATGAACAGCAGGCCATGCAAAAAGGAATCAACTTCCACTGTGCAAAATTCGACTTCTGCTGTATCCCCAGGGCTATTGCCATGCGGAAAACCCAAGGGTTCTTCAAAATCCTGGTCACTGATGATGAAGAAATGAAAGTGCTTGGCATGCGTGCGTTAGGAGAACATGCATCCAGTGCGATTCAGGCTGTTGCTCTCTTGATCTCGATGGACAAAGGAATTGGTGAATTGGCTGAGTTGATCCATCCACATCCATCGATCATTGAGGGGATTCAAGAATGTATAAGAATCCTGTATGACAAATCAATTTATAAACCTTCTATTTTTCACGATTATTTGGAGTTCAAACATTACCGCAATGGATCTTATCAATAAGGATTAAGCCCCATTTTGAGTCTATAAAAACAATAAATATAGGAAGACGCCATGGATGAAAATGCAAAAAAAACTGCATTGAGGATGATACCTTACGGACTTTATGTGCTGACTGCAGAAGACAGTCAGGGACGGATGTCCGGAGCAACCATCAACTGGGTCACTCAGACCTCTTTCCAACCCCCTTTGGTTGCACTTGGTGTAAAAAAAGATTCCTTGATTCATGACATCATCAAAGAATCCGGGAAATTTGCTCTCAACGTTTTGGGTAAGAATCAGCAAGGCTTGGCCTATGCGTTCTTCAAACCCGTCGAAAGAGATGGTGAAACCCTGGGTGGAGAAGCATTCCAAACTGGTGCTGCAGGTTGTCCTCTTTTGGACAATGCGATCGCTTTCGTCGAATGCAGCCTCGTCGACAGCATTGAAAAAGGGGATCATTCCCTTTTTGTCGGTGAAGTCCTTGAGGCAGGAGTGTCCAATGAACCAGGAGGACGTGCAGACGACGAAACACTTTGGCTTAGGGATCTAGGAGAAAAAACTTTTTATGGTGGCTGAGCTTAGCCCCATAAAACCTGCTGAAACTCGTTTCGTCTATGGAAGATCAGGCCTCCGTTCAAGAAACCGTTTGAGTCCGGCCTGATCCTCGGAAGCATTCTTGAGCCTCTGCACTCCCTCACGAAGCACCTCGATTTCAGAAGCGGTGGAAAGGCGTAAGTAATGCTTCCCCTCCGACCCAAGACTTCCAAAAGACCGCCGGTCAAGAACCGCCACCTGATGTTCGTAGAGAGCAAACATCTGGAAGATTCCTGCTGGAGAAGTTTCCTTTTTCTCCGATTCGGAAAGGGCCGAGTAAAATTCTGTCAATTCCAGCTTTGAGCATACTTCTGATATGTTCGGGAAAAGGTAAAATGCTCCTCCGGGTTTGCGGCAACTGATTCCTTCGACCTGGTTCAAAGCTTCCAAAATTTCATCCCTTCTTTTTTCAAAAGTTTGGACCATCTGCCCCACTGCTGTTTTCGAGAGCGTATTTTCCAGGGCGACTCTGGCCGCTTCCTGATTGTAGGGAGGGACACAGGAAAAATAATTGATGTTCAGGGTTTTGAAAATCTCTGCTTCTTCCGTATTGGGAAACACTGCATAGCCGATTCGACCTCCGGTCCAGGCATAGGTTTTCGAAAATCCGCTGGCGATGATGGACCTGGAAGCCATTCCAGGCATCGAAGCGATTGAATGGTGGCTCAGACCATCGAAAAGGATATTTTCATAGATTTCATCAGAATAGACCCGCACATCTTCTGAACAACGTTCCAGGATCACTTCGGCAATCGACTCAAGCAGTTCACGGGTTGCGACTCCTCCGGTCGGATTGGAAGGAAAGTTGAGGTAAATCAACTTGGTCTTCGGAGTGATCAGTTCTGCCAGTTGTTCTGGAGAAAAGGTGAAATCCGACGCCTCATCCAGATGCAGTGGAACCGGAACCGCATCCACATAGCGGATGAATGATTCATAAATCGGGAAGCCTGGACTGGGGTAGATCACTTCATCACCCTGATTGCAATAAACCTGCTGTGCCAGTCCTATCGGAGGTTTTCCTCCCGGAAACACCACCACCTGTTGAGGCCCCACTTCCAATTTGCGTGTTTGACTGACCTGCCTTGCTATAGACTCCCTCAAACTTAATAGTCCTTGCGGATCGCAATAGTGGGTATTGTCCAGATCCAACTGCCTTTTGATCTCATCCTTGATGTGAGAAGGAACAGGGAAATCAGGCTCGCCCAGATTGAGTTTGACCACCGGGGCCCATTCCTTTTCCACCTTGACGATGTGTGGACCGACCTTGAATGCGTTTTCCGTGTCTATTTTAAAAGTTCTCTCGGCGTATAGCGTCATGTCTTGCAGAAAAAGAAGAAGAGGAGAAACAGATTAGGAACTATAGATTTGAAGATAGATCTGGTAACTGCGGTAGACCCTTTTGACGTATTCCCGGGTTTCCTGAAATGGAATGTGTTCTACGAATTCTTCTGGAGAGGCGCCATTATAGGTCTTCAACCAACGTTTCATGTTGGTAGGTCCCGCATTGTATCCGCCTGCAGTATAGACGAGTTCATCATTGAACCGTGAAGCTATTTTGCCCAAGTAATGTGTCCCCAGCAAAGTATTGAGAAAAGGATCAAAGATTTCTTCCAGGTCCCTGATCTGGATCTTATGCCTTCCCGCCTGCTCTTTTGCCGTGGCTGGCATCAATTGCATTAAACCCATCGCTTCGGAACGTGAAATTGCATTCGGATTGAAATGACTCTCTTCACGCATGATCGCAAGAGCGAAATATGGATCAATCCCTGCCTTGGAAGCTACTTCACGGACATGGGCCCAATAAGGCCTTGGAAAGGCAAATTCCCACAAGGGATCTTCACCGATTTTCTGATCATAGAGCACAAAGATATAATGATTGGCAATCACCTTTTGAAGTGTGTGAAACGCCTCATAGTGATTCAGCAGTTCACAGATCTTCCGACTGAAACTTCTGCTGTGATCATTTTTAAGGGCATTGAGTATTTCTGCCTCTGCCTGTTCCGTATCAAAAATATCGAACAGAAACTCCCAACGATTTAAAAAAATTTCTTCTTCTGAAGATAATTCCTGCCCAGGTCTGTGCTGATCTTTTTTCGCCAAAATTTTCATTGTGCCTGATTCACCTTCGGGTTCTTCCTGCTCGAGAAGACCACGCAAACCATAATAGGTGTTGGCATATTTTGAGAGTAATTCTCCATAAAGCTTGTCGGATTCTTTCTCATGTTTCAGCAGAGCATGGATTTTAGCTTTCCAATAAATGAACTGGGGCCGAATCTTCGAATGCTTCGAGGTTAACGACAACCCTGCATCCAGATGTTTCAATGATGAATGATGCTGATTTCGGGTGTAATGCTTCCAGGCCTGTTCCCAGTGAGCCTTCATCGTTTGATGATGTTTTGGGAATTCGTGTATCAGTCGGGATAACCATTGATGTGCGTCTTTGGGTCTCCTTCGGGTTTTATAATTCTTCGCCAGGGAAAAATAGAGAAAAGGGAGTCTGCTGTTTTTGGGATCAATTTTTTTCAGACTTTCAATATGACCTACTGCTTCTTGCAACTTCCATCGTTTGATTTTGATCAGGGCATTCCAATAAAGCAGATTTTTGTTTGAAATCCCCCATTTTTTCCCCAATTCCCCATTTTCAATACTCGAGGATAAATTTTTATAATGCTTGGTTTTGAAATGCGATTTGATCAACGCATTGCCAAGCCAGCGCCGAAGCTTTGCATCTCTTCCTTCTGCAAGGATTAGAAGGTGATTGCCAAGATATTGGTGAAGATTGAGTTTTTGTAGATTTCGAACACGGAGCTTGATTTGATCATGGCTCAGGTCTTGAAAATCTGTGGGCCAGATTGCCTTATGGGCCATTTTCGCACTCTCAACATCTTCAGGATACATCCAACCCAGCAACCTTAATTCTTTTGCAACCGGTTGGTGCATCTTGTCAGACTGCGTCATAAAAATTTGGTGCAAAACTGCATCTTTCAGCAAGAGTTTCGGATTTTCCCTTTGCTTGGAAAGAAACCGAAAAAGCATTTCCTTTTCATCGTCACTCTTGAAATTCTCTCTGAGTAAAGTGTGGACCCTGGCCAGGTAGAATTTGTGCTTCGGTTGCTTCAACAATTGAGCAATGTATTCCAATGCCTTGGATTTTTCACCGGCCTCCAAATTAGCCTGAGTCAGATGATACAGCGCAGCATCCGGATAGGCCCCTTTAGAAGAAAGCAAAAAGAATTTTTTTGCCTTCACTGGCTGTTGCTCTTTCAACAAACATTTGCCGACGAGCAACATGGACTTCGACCAGAAATCGCCATGGGGACCAGGAGAGGTGACCTTGATTGAACCTAGTTCCTTGATGATCCGTGGACAACCTCCATCCAAAAAAACATCCCGATAAACATTCCACTCTGGAACCAGAGCAAATGAACTGGAAGCAGAGAGGCTCAGGAATCCTAAAAAAAGCAATCTGATATGTGTTGGTTTCAACATCCGCAATTAGAAAATCAAAAAGAAAAGTTCATTCAGGTGATGATCCTGCATGAACACAATACGCAAAGAACGTTCCTTTGCTAAGGATTTGATTGGATTTTCAACCATTGAATATAAACAGCCCTAGGAATTACTGGAATATGAAGAAATTCAAATGCTATATTTCATCCTGCATGTTTCCTAAATAGAAACTGAAAATGATTTTCATCAGCAACTTTGTCAATCGAACTGATTGAAAACAATCATGCTTATTCAGCAGCTATATTCATATCCATTTTTCCAAATCACTAGAGTTATCCTTTGACGGACGAAAGCTCAAAAGAAAAGCAGAAAACACCGCTGATTCTTGAACAAAATCCCCGAAATATCAAGGGAACGCAAGCGTTGCCATATGAATTTGGAAGGGAGATTTACGAAGTCTACAGCAATCAGAAGAATCCCTTTTTAGGACGCATTCTAGGCAGTGAAGTCCCTCCCTTGGATTTGGATCCAAAAAAGGCAGGAGCCTTGGTCCAAGAGATAGGTACTGATCAGGGCTACAGGGTACATTTTCCTGGAAGTGGAAGTGCCCACCAGAAACGAAAAGTCACCAAGGGGAGTTCTGTCCCAACCAAAGGGAAGGGGTATGAGCAACAAGCACATCTCCCAGAAAACCAAGTCAGACTGCAAACGGCAATTGAAGCTTTTTTTCATCATGTCTTGAACCGCCTGAAGGAAGACCCCAATCAGCTTGCAAGTCTGGTCAACGAAATGGTCCCCATGTTTCTGAAACATGAGGTTCGAGTTCGCATCTACCCAGCCTACAGACAATTTCAAGGATTTGAGCAATTCCTCGAAACCCTTGAGAAGATCAATGAAGATTTTGAAATCGAAAACTTTGAATTGTTTTGCAGTGCTCTTTTCGGTTTCTACAGTCAGCAGGGATAATTTTTCCAGGCTGAATTTGGTGGATATTTCCTGAAATTCCCATGAGACCCTGTTGGATTGAAGTTGACTTTAATTGCCTCGCCCATAATCTGACGCAAATTCGAAAACACACGGGTACCTCCAAGGTGATGGCAGTGGTCAAGGCGGATGCCTATGGCCATGGACTCATCGAAACCGCGAAGCTCTACCAAAAACTGCGTGTGGATTGGTTGGCTGTTGCCCTTCCTCAGGAAGGGCTCGAAATGAGAAAGGCCGGAATTACGGTACCCATCCTCGTTTTCGGAGGACTGCTTCGAGAACAAATTAAAGAACTCATCGAATGGAATCTTGATCTGACCGTTTCTTCCCTGGAAAATCTATCCTGGACTGAAGAAATCGCTCAACAAATGGATTCGCACGCTCGGGTTCATTTGAAAATTGACACGGGTATGGGACGGATCGGTACTTCAGGATTTGAAACAGAGCATTTCATCAAGAAGGCTTTGAGCTGCCAAAACCTTGAGATCATTGGAATCTATTCTCACCTGGCTTGTGCAGATGATCCGGAATCCCCCATGACGCTTGAACAACTGAAACGATATGAATCGGCACTCGAATATTTTCAAAAACACAGTACAGACAAACCACTCAGACACCTTGCCAATTCAGGCGGCATCCTCCATTTTCCACAAACCCATTTTGACCTGGTTCGCCCCGGCATTATCCTTTATGGTGTCTATCCGGATCCAAAATCCCAACGACTGCTTGATCTGAAACCTGCCCTAAGTCTCAAAGCACAAGTTGTCTACAGCAAAAAGGTTAAGGCTGGACAACCCATCAGTTATGGCGCGACCTGGGCTCCTGAAAAAGATATTGAAGTGTCAACGATTCCTCTGGGATATGGAGATGGTTTCCGCAGAGATTTATCCAATCGTGGAAAAATTCTGATTCAGGCAGAAGAAAATCTGATAGTCGGCCGGGTCTGCATGGATCAGTTCATGGTCAATACCGGTCTCCAAAAAATCCCGGTTGGAGAAGAAGTCGTGATTCTTGGTCAACAAGGCAACCAATCCCTCAGTGCCGAAAAAATGGCAACAGAACTCGGTACGATTCCCTATGAAATTCTGACCGGCTTGAACCATCGCATCCCAAGGGTGTATCATCCCCTGTTAAAAAACAGACTTTCTTTATGAGGCATCAATGAATTCATCGACTTTAAAACTACATCCGGAAGACAATGTCGCTGTAGCCGTCAAAACCCTTCCTGCAGGGAGTGAGGCCGGTGATTCCGGCGTGGTTACTGAGGCTCCGATCCCTGCCGGGCACAAGGTCGCCCAACAAAGGATTGATATCGACCAGCCAATTCGAAAATACAACCAGATCATCGGATTTGCATCTCGGACGATTCTTCCAGGGCAACATGTCCATTCCCATAATGTCAGCCTACGTGATTTTGAAAGGGATTACGCATTTGGAAAGGATGTCAAAACTCCGGAAGAGAGACCCCAACCTGTAACCTTTGAAGGCTTTTTAAGACCTGACGGCAGGGCGGGCACCCGAAATTATATTGGAATCCTGACTTCTGTGAACTGTTCAGCAACGGTTGCAAAATACATCGGTGAAGCCTTCCCGACTGGTGTTGAGACGGACATGGGAAGCCTGGATGGAGTGGTTGCTTTCACTCATGGAACCGGATGCGGCATGAACATCCAGGGCAACGGCATGGAGATGCTGAGAAGGACGATGACCGGGTATGCGTCCCATCCGAATCTTGCAGGAGTGTTGGTGGTAGGACTGGGCTGCGAAGTGAATCAGATCCCAGATTGGCTGAAAGAAGCCGGACTGGAAGTTGGCTCCCTGCTGCAAACGATGGTGATTCAGGAAAGTGGTGGTACCCGGAAAACGGTGGAGAGAGGAATCAGCATGGTTCTAGAAATGATCTCTGACCAAAAGTCCGTCCAGCGGCAAACCCTTCCCGCCAGCCATCTTACCCTCGGCCTCGAATGCGGCGGTTCGGATGCTTATTCAGGAATCACCGCCAATCCTTCCCTCGGTGCAGCCGCAGATCTTTTGGTCCGTCACGGTGGAACTGCAATTTTGAGTGAAACACCAGAAGTCTACGGAGCTGAACACCTGCTTACCCGACGTGCCGTCAGTGAAAAAGTCGGACGTAAACTTGTCGACCTCATCCGATGGTGGGAAGACTACACCCAACGAAATCAGGGTGAAATGAACAACAATCCCTCACCAGGCAACAAAGCGGGAGGATTGACCACGATCCTGGAAAAATCCCTTGGAGCAGTGGCCAAAGGCGGGACTTCTCCTCTTCAGGAAGTTTATCAATATGCAGAAGCCGTGAAGAGCAAGGGGTTCGTTTTCATGGATTCTCCAGGCTATGATCCCGTATCGGTCACAGGCCAGGTCGCAGCCGGAGCAAATATGGTTTGTTTCACCACCGGCCGCGGTTCGGTGTTCGGCTGCAAACCTGCTCCGAGCCTGAAACTGGCAACCAACTCAACGATGTACCGTCATATTGAAGAGGACATGGACGTCAATTGCGGAGAAGTGCTGGACGGAGGAAAATCGATCCAGGAAATGGGAGAGCAGATTTTTCAACTGATCCTGGACACGGCTTCCGGCAAACCAAGCAAAAGTGAAGCGCAGGGTTTTGGTGACAATGAATTCCTCCCATGGCAGATGGGCGCCGTCATGTAATCCATTTCAGAGTTGTTCTTCTCTGAAATGGTCCTAATGACTAAACAACTTTGGTGCTGAGCAGGATCTTTCCTATATGAGATCCTTCCTCCATCAGCCGGTGGGCTTCTGAAGCGTCAGGCAAAGGGAATGTGGTATGGATCACAGGTTTGATTTTTCCTGAAGCAAGATGAGGCCAAACCTTTTCTTCAAGTTCCAATGCTATTTCCGCTTTCTGGTTCACTGTCCGTGGACGTAGAGTCGAACCAGTTAGGCAGACCCTTTTCATCAACAAAGCCCTCAAATCCAATTCTGCACGATATCCCTGTTGCAATGCGATCTGAACCAGCCGACCTTCGGTTGCAAGTAATTTAACGTTTTTCGTAAAATACTCTCCTCCCACCATGTCCAAAATGACATCAATCCCCTTTTTCTCTTGTTTACTGATCTCCTCCCAAAAATCACTGGTACGGTAGTTAAAGGCTGCATCAGCACCAAGTTTCAGGCAGAAATCACATTTTTCATCACTTCCTGCAGTGACGAAGATTGTTACTCCAAAAAGTTTGACCAACTGAATCGCGGTGGTGCCGATGCCGCTACTTCCTCCATGGACCAGAAGGGTTTCTCCTTTCTGCAATCGACCACGCTGAAAAACATTGGTCCATACGGTGAAGAAGGTTTCAGGAATTCCTGCGGCATCACGTAATGAGATGGATTCAGGCACAGGAAGGCAAAGCTTTTCATCAGCGACACACCACTCGGCATATCCCCCGCTGCTGACAAGAGCACACACAGGTTTGCCCTTGAGACCAGGATCTGCTCCGGGTCCGATCTCACGCACCGTTCCAGAAACTTCAAGCCCTGGAATACTGCTCGCACCCGGAGGAGGAGGATAAAGCCCCTTCCTCTGCATCACATCAGGACGGTTCACTCCTGCTGCCTCGACCTCGATCAAAACCTGCTGTTCACCCGGTTTCGGAATCGATGCTTCGACCGGCTCCAGCACTTCCGGGCCCCCTGCTTCTCGTATCTGGATTTCAATCATTGCCATTTCATTTCTAGATAATTTTTTACAAGATCCTGTTCATTGTCATAGAGGACCTTTTTTTTAGAAACAGAGATCTTTGTTTCTGGATTTCATACAATGCAAGACTGACCAGCAGCAAAACCGATGTCTGGACCTCTCCGTCGCGAAAATTGTTCTCAAAGAAACCTGCCGCCATGAATCCTCCAATTCCAGCCAGGGCTCCCCAGAGGATGCAGTTGGAGTAATCAAATTTTTGGGTATTGCTGATTCCTTTCACCACCTGATAGAAAAAAACGATCCATATTCCCAAATAGGAGATGAAACCGAATATCCCAAAATTAAGCCAAGTCTGAAGGTAGATGTTGTGTACCCCAACACCGGCAGAATTAATAAAATGATGACCCGTCTCTTGAATGATTTTTTCCCGATATGGCTCCATCACCTCAGCATCTTTTTGAAACCCGATCCCAAGCCAGAAATGATCCCGAATCCCATGCCAAGCACTTTTCCACATCAACAAACGGTCCCGATTCGACTTAAGATTGAACCCACTGGCTAGTCGATGCTGGATAATCTCGATTCGGGTTTCCGGTTTTCCTGTGGACAAAAGTCCTTCTCCAAAATTCATGAACAACAGGGTCGCGGTTACCGTCAGCAAAACGGTTGCAATAATCATCAGTTTTGGTGAAATCCTGAGCAGCAGCAGAAAAAGAGCCACCGTCAACCCAACCCATATGCTGCGTCCCAGAGAGGCTGCCGTTGATAACCACAATATCAGAACGGCAGGGATCATCAGCAAACGTGTGGTCAAATACAGACCCCTTATGAAGAGAAATGAGGCTGCGAGGGAACTGCAGATGAGCATCGATCCTCCGAAAGTGAGATGATGTGTGAAATTTCCTTTTGCATGGAAAACTCCGCTTTCCCCACCGGAGCTCATGTACGGTGTTGACACACTTGATTCTTGCGGTCGAAACCAGTCCGCTCCATTGAAAAACTGAACGATTCCGTATACTGCAATGAATAGCCAAAATGCATAGTAGGTTTTGAGCAGATTTTCTTCATCCACCATGTGCAGAACCGTCAAAAGGACAAAGGGCAGCAGCATCCTCCAGTTGCTTCTCAGGTTCATTAATGCATCCACTTCGTACTGATTGAGCACCCCTGAAATAAGAGAAAAAGCCGTAAATAGAAGAAACATCCAAAGCATCGGATGACTCATGTCCGGTAGTTTTCTATTCCGGATCAAACTATAGATTCCAAGCAGATACAGAAAAATGATGGATGCATCTTGTCCTGCAATGGTAAAGGTGCTGGAAATAAAAAGGGTATAGGTAAAGAAGAGTGTAAGTACCGGGCTTGAAAAATATCTTTTCATGTTGGTGATGAAATTTGGTTCCAATCCCTCATTTCTGATTCAGGAATCTGTCTTTCCAAAAGTTGAATCAGAGCATCCCTCGGGGCAAGCCCCTGATGGAGGATCTGATACACTGCCTCACAAATCGGCATTTCCATTTGATGATCACGGCTCAGTTTTTGGAGAGAAATCGAGGTGGCAGCACCTTCTGTGACAGTAAGTTGATTTTTGAACAAATCCTCCGGAGAGATTCCTTGGCTGATGCGGACTCCCAATTCGTGATTCCTGGAGAGTGAACCGGTTCCAGTCAATATCAGATCACCCAGCCCCGCCATTCCTGAAAAAGTCTCTGGCTGCCCGCCCATTTTCACTCCGAGTCTTGTCATTTCGGCCAGTCCTCTACAGATCAAGGCGGCCCTTGCATTGAGCCCCAACTGCATTCCTTCGGCAATGCCTGCCGCGATGGCAAGGACATTTTTTACTGCACCTGCCAACTGAACCCCCTTGACGTCATTGCTTCGATAAAGCCTGAAACGCGGGCTGTGCATCAAGTCCTGGACCTGCTTCACCAATTTAGCATTGGAGGAAGCAACCACTGCAGCAGTTGGTTTTTTCTGTGCAACTTCCAACGCAAAGGTCGGTCCAGAGAGAATGGCCACATTTTCGGAAGTGCCAAGTTCCTCCTCGAACATTTCACTGAGCAGGCAGCTGCTGCTGATCTCGATCCCTTTTCCTGCAAGGACAAACCGGTGTTCAGGAGTCAGAACGGTTTTGAGTTTTTGGATCAGGAAACGTGTTTTCTGTACCGGAGTCACCACCACCAGTATTTTACAATCCTGGACGACCTTTTTTATTTCCAAGAACGGTTGCACCGTCTCTGGAATTTGGATTCCTGGAAGAAAGACATTGTTTTCCCTGTTTCCGTTGATGTCTTTTACGGTTTGTTCTTCAAATGCCCAAAGCTGCACGAAAGGATTTTTCTCAACCAGCAAACATGAAAGAGCGGTACCCCAAGCTCCTGCACCAATCACGCCGATGCTGTCCTGATTTGCTTTAGACAATGCCTTCTATTTTCAGGAGATTTTTGTGGTTTTTCGATGAAACGATACCCTAACACGGAAAACAATCTGAGTCCCAAAATTTAAACAATGGACCCCAAAAAGATATGCCTCCTTTAAATTATAATGCAACCTTTTCAATAATCCTGCAGGAGGCATGTTCCTTATTCATTGACCCTTTATTAGGGTTATCATATTGTTATAAGAATTTTCTGACCGGAACATACCTACCCCGGACACTATGATTACATTCAGATCGTCTTCAGCGGAATCAGACCCGTATGGACTCAGCAATCTTTCATTCAGCCTGCTGTTGTCAAAACTCATCCATGGGACAGCATAACCGATATCATGGCCCAGCAATCAAATACCAGTTTAAGCAAAAATAAAAACAAACGAGACAGGATTCTGTTAGTGGATTCGGAAGGCACCGTTGTCACCACCTCAGACCTTCCTGAAAAAGTCCCGGTGTTGCCGGCTTTCCATCGTCCGATCTTCCCGGGCATCCTCTCGCCGATCAGTGTAGACAACCAGACCAGCCAATGGCTTCGGGAACAGATCAGTGAAGACAAGATGATTGCCGTGGTCATGGTCAAACCACACAAACTCAAAGAAAATCAGGACATGCTGGTGCATGCCTCACAACTCTACCGCCTGGGAACTTTGGCCTACGTCCTGAACTGGGTTGAACTTCCGGATCAAAGCTGCCAGTTCATGCTTTCTACCCTGCAGCGCATCAAGATCGAACGGTATCAACGCAAACAAAAACACTATCAGGCCGATATCAGTTACTTCGAGGACGAGAAAATCAAACTCACTGAAGAACTCAAGGCAGGCGCAGCAGCAATTGTTTCAACCCTCAAGGAACTGATTCCACAAAACCCAACCTTTTCACAGGAGATGTTTCATCTGTTGAACCAGGTGGACATCAACGATCCAGTGATGCTTGCAGATTTGGCGGCATCGATGACCAACGCCAAAAGCGAAGATCTTCAGAAAATCCTTGAAACAGAAAACCTGGAACAGCGGATTGAAAATACCCTGCTGCTACTGCGTGAAGAATATGACCTGAGCCTGCTCAAAGAACAGATCAGCCAAAAGATCGATGAACGTGTTTCAAAACAGCAGCGTGATTTTTTCCTCCGTGAACAACTCCGGGAAATACAACAGGAACTCGGTCTCGAACAGGATCGCAAAAGCCTTGAACTGAAAAAATTCCGGGAAAGATTTGATAATCTGGATTTGAATGAAGAAGCCAAAAAACGTGTTGATGAAGAAATGCAGCGTTATGCGATGCTTGATGAACAGTCTCCGGAACTTCAAGTTGTTCACCAATACCTCGACTGCATTGCATCACTTCCCTGGAAACATTACAGCCGTGATCGACTCGGCCTGACACGGGCAGAAAGAATCCTGAACCAGGACCACTATGGCATGCAGAAAGTCAAAAACCGGATCCTGGAGTTCATCGGCGTCAGCAAGCTCAAGAAGAGCACCAAGGGGGCAATACTGTGTTTCGTTGGACCTCCCGGAGTGGGCAAGACCTCCCTTGGACGTTCTGTTGCAAGGGCTTTGGGAAGGGAATTCTACCGTTTTTCCGTCGGCGGCTTAACCGATGAATCCGAACTGAAAGGTCATCGAAGGACCTACATCGGGGCCATGCCAGGACGTTTCATCCAGGCTCTCAAATCCGTCAAAACCGGCAACCCCGTGATTCTGTTGGATGAACTGGACAAGATGGGGCAAAGCTACCGTGGCGATCCGCTATCGGTTTTGCTGGAAGTGCTCGATCCGGAACAAAACCGTGAATTCATGGACCATTACCTGGACATTCAATATGACCTTTCCAATGTCCTCTTCATTGCCACGGCAAACGTTCTTGACACCATTCCACCAGCATTGAAAGACCGGTTGGAAATCATCCCCCTTTCAGGCTACATCAATGAAGAAAAAATCCAGATTGGAACCAAATACCTGATCCCCAAAGTTCTGGATGAATC
>Ga0066853_10000317_pt1 | contig 18200 bp, 15 predicted proteins | sample ETNtaG_28_FD_67284 | JGI IMG/M metagenome (GOLD analysis project Ga0066853, IMG submission 67284) | Marine microbial and viral communities from oxygen minimum zone, Eastern Pacific Ocean - ETNP201406SV61 | ecosystem: Environmental > Aquatic > Marine > Oceanic | place: Pacific Ocean: Eastern...
AAGCATAGCCTGACTAAAACAAACAGCTCGAATTATATTTAAATTTAAACAAATTTTATTAAACTGTTTGACACAAAGGCCCCAAAATCTTATATTGAATCGTCACTCATTACCAAAACAACTATTTAAACATCAACAGGTTATAGACGTGCGGCATTACTTCCCCAAAGAATTCAGGTGGCTCATTGGGCTGGTTTTGATCGCCTTCATTGGAACCGGCTGTGGTACGGCCAAGGTCCAGGTGTATCAATATGTTGATGCAGAAACGAACTATCCTCGATCTGTCGCTATTTTGCCTTTCTCTTATGACTCTGAAATTGCTGAAGGCAAACGACCCCATCGAATTCTACGCGAAGTATTTTTCAGCTTTTTCAGTTACCTGGGATACTCCGACCTGCCACTCGATACCATCGACCGCAAAGTAGCGCCCACGATAAAAGCCGGAGTCAACCTTAACGATCTCTCCAACAGTCAATTGAGAGAAATGCTGGGAACCGATGCAGTCATCCGTGGACATGTAATGAACGCCACCAATTTCACTGCCGGGATTTATGCCGAGACCAGCATCAAAGCGAAATTGAAGATGATCGACTTACGAACTGATGAAGTGATGTGGGAAACGGAACATAACGAGCTCAACCATTCAAGCATCGTCATGCCTGCGGTGATAGACCTCATTAGAGACCAGGTAGACAACTTCGAAGTCAGAGAAGCCTACTACAAAGCGGCTGAATCTTTCACCCTGAAAGTGCTCAAACAAGTTCCCGACCCTTCAAGCGTACGTCAGAACGAAGTTCACCTGCCTCGCATTGAATCTATTGAAGCGAATATTCTGGGGAACAGCAAACTGCAACCCAACGACCTCATCTATGTGAGCATGGAAGGGGAATCTGGCCTGACCGCTCATTTTGACATCGGGAGTTTCAAAAGCCACATAGCCATGAAAGAAGTTTCCCCGGGACTCTACACGGGAAGCTACCGGGTTAAAAAAGGGGACATCATAGACAACGCTCTCATCATAGGGTGTTTGACTAGCAAACAGGGACTGACTGCAAAGAAATTTTATAAGGGAGCCATGGCCGTCATTGAAGAAGCACGGTTACCAGTAGAAAATTAAAATGAACTCAAGTTTAAAAACTAATTCCATTCGAAATACACTGCGTTGGCGACAGCTGGTTAAAATAACTCCTGCTCTCATGCTGGCCTTGATGCTCACCGCCTGCACCACCAACCTGCAATCCAAGGTAGCGGGAAACCTGAACCAGTTGTCCAAGCAACAGACTGTAGCCATCCTTCCCGTCGAAGTCATGGAAGCAGGCCAAAAAGAAACAGCCGCCATGTTCCGTCAGGGACTTTACGCCAATCTCAAAGAATCCAAATTCAATCTGCTCGAACGCTATGTGGTTGACGGTCTCCTTGAACAAAACAACCTGACCGACCCGGCGCAGTTTCTTAACATCAACCCAATGAAATTCGCTGAGATTCTCGGTGCCGATGCCGTATTGATCGGCCGTATTAATAAAATCGAGCGCTCCTACTTTGTCATCCATTCCTCAATCGAAATCGGAGTCTCGGTACAAATGGTCGACACACGAACCGGAGAAATCCTGTGGCGGGCAGAACAAACAGAGTCAGACTTTCAGGGCATTGGAAAAATTCCGACTGGTATTTCATCCATCATACTCGGACCCATTCAATTCGTGACCAATAAACTCAACCTGCACAGGATGATTTCCAAGCTGGTGGGTAAACTGACCTCCATCGTTAAAAATCCTGACGACGCTGAAAAAGGAGAGACCTTTGAAAAACCTCTGATCGCCTCAGCGGCAACCCGCGATCTCAAAAAGATCGAAGATGTTCACAATCTCGAAGCCGAGTGGGCGGAAGATGTCGCCGCCTACACTGAAGTGCCGGTAAACCTTAACGACACGGAGGAAGATTTCATTTCTGACTCCGCTGGAAACATTCAGACAAAGTTGACTCAATTAACCACACAACCGCCCGCATCCGAGTCTGAAGAAATGCAACCCACGCCCGTCAAGTGGAACCCAAGGGAAGAGAGCTCGGCACCGGTAGCAGTAGAACCAGCAACAACGATTTTTGCTCAACCGGACAAAGTCACGGTTACTCCCGTAAGCATTGCTCCAAAGGCAACCGTTGCGCCACTGAAAAAAATCACGCCACCCGCATTGCCCCAGTACACGATACAGGTAGGAGCCTACAAGACCCAAAACAATGCCAGCAAAATAGCCAACCAATTGTCCGGCAAAGGGTATGATGTCTTCGTCACGCAATACTCAAAAGACGGCGCGACCCTGTTCAAAGTCCACGTCGAAAAGTTCAGCGACAAAGAAAAAGCCTACCAACTCGCCAACACACTCAGCAACAAAGAAAAGCTCCCCAACTTCGTCACCACCATCAACCCGGGTTAAGAAGACCTGGGCAAACTCACCATTGACATTTTTGGCCTTCGACACCCCATGACAGGGGTCTTAGACGAAGCTCAGGCCGACAAATTTAAAAATTGTATTTAATTCCCAAGAAGTGTCGCTCTAAGCCCGTGGTATTTGGCCACTGTATTCGCGCCCCGAAAGGGTATGTTGAAGAACAAAGTCGAAAGTTTTCTCAAGACAACAAGCTCAGAGTGACATAGCCAAAACTGTCTCGTCTGTCACACAACATACTTTGGCACCGCAAATTCCCGCAGACACCAAGTTAACGTGTCGTCATTTCTTCCGGGCGTTGCCCGGTTTTAAAACTGTCGAGCAGGTCAAAAAAGCGGTCTGCTTCGTCCTGACTGTTGTAGAAGTGGGGTGAGAGGCGTGCCATTCCATCGCGGACAGTTAGCGATACGTTGTTTTCTGCCATGGTTGTGGAAAGTTGCGGCAGGTCGCCTGTGAACGCAAAAGTAATGATGCCCGACCGCTCCCCGGGAATCATCGAGTTTAATATTTTCATGTCCCGCTGTCGCAGTCCTTCCACGAGATAATCGCCTTGTGCCAAAACGTTTGACTTAATCTGCTCTATCCCTGCTTCCAGCAAAAGGTCCAACGCCGCACCCAAAGCGTAAATGCTCATCGTGTTAAAACTACCCTCCTCAAAACGCTTGGCTCCCGAACGAAAGGTGAAATCGTAATTCATGAAATCCCACGCGTTCACCACGCTATCCCACCCGACTGTGACCGGATAAATTTTTTCCAGCACGTCTTTTGAAATGTAAAATCCACCCAGGCCTTCGACACTCAACATCCACTTATGTCCGTCAGCCGCGAGAAAATCGATGTTGTCGCGCTTCACATCCATCGGCAGAACACCCAGACTCTGGATCGCATCAACACAAAATAGAATATTTCGCTCTTTACAAAACGCGCCGATGCGATGGAGATCGTTTCTGAATCCGCTATTGCATTCCACGGAACTGACCGACACGATGCGTGTTCGCTCGTCAGCTTGCGCCACGAGGTCATCAAAAAGGACGCGTCCGTCTTTCGCCTTTACCATGCGCGTTTCTACTCCATGACGCTTTAAGTTCCACCATGGATAAACGTTGGCAGGAAACTCAATGTCTGGAATCACCACATTGTCGCCCGCCTTCCAGTCGAGACCGTTAGCAACAATAGAAATTCCCTCGGATGTGTTTTTAACAAACGCTACTTCCTCGACGTCCGCGTTGACCAACCGGGCAAACTGTCCACGCGCCCGTTCCACCTCTATCATCCAGTCCTTGTAATTTTTCGTCCCATGCTCCGAAGCATCTTCAGTGAACGCGCTCACTGCGTCGCGAACGCGCCGGGGCAATGGAGACACTTTGGCATGATCAAAAAATATCCGGTTCGCCTTGACCGGAAACTCCTGCCGCAAATACATTTCATTGAGATTCATTTAAGTAGATCACCTATTTCAAAAATTATTTATCATCTTCGTTGAAAATACTCCCTGCTTTGAGAATGGAATGGAATCCGTATTTACCGCGAATGTGGTCTATGCCCCGAAACAAACGGTCGCGCCGTTCGGGCTCTGCCGGCGCGAACAGGTCCGACTGCTGAAATCTGCTGCGACTCAGCGACGACAGGGAAACGCCGATCAAACGCACACGAGTCCGGCGGGTGAACAGTTTTCTGAACAAACTGCTTACCGCATGAAAAACAATTCCATCATCGTCTGTGGACTCGCGCAGTGTATGACACCGTGTCACAGTTTTAAAGTCTGAATACCGCAACTTGAGAGTCACTGAGCGTGTATAAAGATTTTCCCCGCGCAACTGGCCCGCCGATTTCTCAACGAGGTAACTGAGGATAGATTCAAGAAACTGCGGATCAAAAGAGTCTTCTTCCAGAGTAGTTTCCCGGCTGATGGATCGACTGTCCTCTTCCTCCGCGACAACCAGACGTTCGCAAACGCCACGCGCCTTGAAGTACAACGCAGTCCCCCACTTGCCATAAGCCTGCTCCAGCCATTCCAAAGGAAGGTCTGCCAATTGCGCGACAGTGCGAACACCCATGCGCTTCAGTTCCGCCGCACTTTTAGGTCCGATCCCAGGAATACGTTCCACCCCCAGCGGCGCGAGAAACCTGCGCTCCATTCCCGGGACGATCCACAACATGCCGTTCGGCTTAACTCCTGCGGAAGCCACCTTGGCCACCAGCTTGTTGGATGCGATTCCAATCGAAGCGTTGATCCCCACCTGTTCGCGAATGCTGTCACGAATCTGCTGAGCCGTGTCCTGCAAAGGCCCGTGCAGTCGCAGGCATCCGCTCAGGTCAACGAACGCTTCGTCGAGCGACATCGGCTCGACCAAGGGCGAGTAACTCCGCAACACATCGAAAATACGGCGCGAGAACTCCGCGTAACGCCTGTGTGATCCGCGCAAGAAAATGGAAGATGGACACAACCGTCGTGCCCGGCCCAGAGGCATCGCCGAATGGATGCCATACTTGCGCGCCGCGTAAGAAGCCGCTGCCACCACACCGCGTCCGTTCGGGTCACCACCCACAATCACCGGCTTGCCACGCAGTGACGGATCAAGCACCTCCTCCACCGACACGAAAAACGCGTCCATGTCTACATGTAAAATATTTCTCAATTCATTCACCCACAGAGAAAAGACTTTGACCACAAAGACGCAGAGTACGCAAAGAAAATCAAAACCCACAATAGCTACTTTTTCCACCGACCAGAGCAGTTTATTGGCCCCACGCCTAGTGGAATTTTCGCATGACGCCTATGACTACGCCCTGGATTTTAAAATCTCCCTGCTTCACAAAAATGGGATCCATCTCCGGATTGGCTGGTTGCAGGCGCACACCATCCGCTTCCTTGTAAAACCTTTTCAAAGTCGCCCGGTCATTGTCCAGCAACGCAACCACCGTTTCCCCGTTGTTTGCCGAATCCCTTTTCTCCACGATTACATAATCACCATCCTTGATATGATCCTCGATCATCGAGTTTCCCTTCACCCGAAGGACGAAAATATTTTTATCATCCGGGTCCGGCAAAAAAGACATCACCTCGCGATTTTCCATAGCCTCAATCGGTTTACCCGCGACGATGTGACCGAGCACTGCGTACTCTCGGGATGAAAAATCCGCTGGTTTCTCATCAACAATCTCAATCGCGCGGCTCAAGTTTTGATGTTTACGGATGAGTTTCTTGGCTTCCAGATGACTCAAATGCTTATGCACTGTCGCCGGCGAACTCAGTTTGAACCGCTTGCCAATTTCGGCGATGCTCGGCGCATAACCTTTGCTCTGAATATGTTCTTTCAAATACTGGTAAATCTCACGCTGGCGTTTGGTCAGAAACATGCCACAAATCCCCCCTATTCGGTCTTAAATATGCCACCCATTATAGGCGAATAAAAAACGAAAATCAATCACTAGGCGTGGGGCCAATAAACTGCTAGGCGCAGGTCTAGCCCCTGTTAGACATAGCATCTGTTGAGCCTCTGCGGTTAAACGGGTATAAACAATGATATGGAAGATAAACTGAAAATTCTTTTTCTGTGTACCGGTAACTCGTGTCGGAGCCAGATGGCTGAGGGTTGGGCGCGGCACCTCAAGGGCGATGTCACCGAACCTTACTCAGCGGGGATGATCGCGCACGGTCTCAACGCACGCGCGGTTGAGGTGATGAAAGAGGCGGGAGTGGATATCTCTGGTCACCTATCCAAGGAAGTCGGATCTTTGGTGGATGTTCCTTTCGATTACGTCATCACTGTATGCGGTCACGCCGACGAGCATTGCCCTGCTTTCCCAAGCAAAACTCAGGTCGTCCATGTCGGATTCGATGATCCGCCGAGTCTTGCCGCAGGTGCGCAGAACGAAGAAGAAGCCTTGTCGCATTTCCGTCGTGTGCGTGATGAGATAAGAGTGTTTATCGAAACGTTGCCGGATAAACTATCGGAGTGACCTTAAGAAAATCTCACAACAAACCTCCCCTAACCTCCCACGCTTCGCTCTGGACAGGCCTCTTTAAAAAGAGGGGTTCATTTAATGTTCCCCCTTTAAAAAGGGGGAGTTTTATAATTGGCCCCCTCACGCAAGCCATCCACTGAATCGAAATAAGCGATAACGGAATAGTATTTGGCCCCACGCAAACTAAACCTAAAGTCCCCAGCAACAACACTTTTTCTCCGGTTTGAGGTTTTTTCCGTGGCTCCCGCAGTGGACTCAGTTTCTCAAAGTCGTATACATCGGAATAAGAGTTCATGACACACCTCACTGTTGAATATTTTTTCCATCTATTGTCAGTTCATGTATCCGCATTCAACATGCCAAATAAAGCCCGCAAAATATTTTTCAACATAAGTCGCGATTTCACAGAAACATTTTCCAAACTTAATAACAGACCCTAAGAATATTTTCAGAGTCGCATGTTATGATTTTTTAAACATATTGCAAAATTTCATCCTAATCCATGAGAAGCTTGCAATCTCCACCCACGGGTATTAGTCTTGGGAATAGAATTTTTATAGAAAATTTCAACTGGCCGAACCCATGAAAAATTTTCTCGCAGGGAATCCTTCCTTTAGCAAGCTGGCTCTGTTTATATGCGTGATTTTATTGTCCATCACGGAGTGTATCGCGGCGGAACCCTCTGCCAAAACTTATGATGAGACCTTGCGTGTAGGCGTGGTGGGCGATACCGGAGTCGGCGAGCGGGCATATCATCCGGGTTTCCTGGCCGTCGCCGAGGCATTGAAGAGTCAGCGTCCCGATCTGCTGTTGCATCTTGGAGATTTTGTTTATCAGCCGAAAATGTTTCCGCAAATCTGCCCGGAACGATATGTACGTGAAATCCGCGAAACTCTGGCAGATCCGTTCGAGTTCAAACTGTTCGTTCCCGGAGATAACGACCTGCCCCCGCAGGCAAAAAAGCCAAAGGGGTCTGGGTGCTGGGAAAAGATCGACCGGATGGACAACGAATTCGATTCGTTCCCGGCATCTGCTAACGGACCCGGTCCCTACGAAGGAACAATGGCTCTCGGCAATACACTTTTTGCGGTGCTCAACACCTATCCGTGGCAGGACCCAACACCTTGGCTCGCGCCCCGCATTGCAAAAGCTAAAGGCAACGGACTATGGGTCATCATCGCTCTGCACGAACCTGCCATCACCACCGCGTGGTACTTGGAAAAACGGGATACTGTGCTGAAACAAATCAACACACTCAAACCCGACCTGGTGTTTGCTGGCAACCAGCATTCCTATGAACGGTTTCATCCGATGGGAATTCCTGAGCAAGACGGAACACTCCCCTTTGTTGCATCCGCATCCGGGAACTATTCTAAAGGAGACGGGTCGATTCACGTGATTTCAGGCGGCGGCGGCGCTACCTTCAAACCGTTTGCCGATCTACAAGGATACCAAAAACGGACCGCACCGAAAGAAGTGTTCGATGCATTGGCCACCCGCGCGCTCATGAACCATTTCATAATTTTGGAAATCGAACCGGATATTTTGAGAGCTACCACCTACAAAGTATGCCCTCAAGCAAATTCAGAAAATCCCAGATGGAAAGCGGACAAACCAATGTGGAACAAAATCACACTGGAGTGCGAAGGCCAGTCAGCCGGTGTCACTGTCTTTGACCGATTTCAAATCCACCGCCCACCAATACAGGTTGAGTAAAAACCTCATCACAAGCAAAACGATCCCATAAATCTCACTACTCTTCTTTCGTAATTTTTCTCCAGAGATTAATGCTAATATGAAATATTAGTTAGTCGTACATTTTTCCGGGGGATGATTGAAAATGGGTCGGGATATTTCTAGGGAAGAATTTTCGCCAGAAGATTTTCAAGAGTTCCATCTGCGTCTTCGAGAAGAAAGCCTGCTGTTGATGGAATGGTTTAAGAACGGCGTATTTGAACCTTGTGTCGAGATGTGCGGGTTCGAATTGGAAATGTGGCTGATCGACAAGAACTACCTGCCGTTGCCAAACAATGAGGAGTTCTTGGCGCGGGTAGACAACCACCTGGTCGTGCCGGAGCTATCCAAGTTTAATTTCGAGATCAACAGCACTCCGCATCCGTTAAAAGGTACGTTACTGGGCAATCTCGAAACAGAATTAACATATCTTATAGATCGTTGCGCACGTCACGCAGAGGAGATGGACGCAAATATACTTTCGGTGGGAATCCTGCCCACATTGGGAGACGATATGCTGACGCTTGATCGGATGTCTTCAAACAAACGTTATTCGGCCCTCAACCGGCAGGTTCTGCGGCTACGAGGAGGGAAACCGATCAAAATTGATATCACGGGAAACGATACGCTCAATGTGGAACATGAAGATGTGATGGTCGAAGCGGCGGCAACATCGTTGCAAGTTCATATTCAAGTCGATCCGTCTACATCTGTTCGTTATTATAATGTATCGCAAATATTATCGGCTCCTGTGGTTGCGGTTGCAGCAAACTCGCCTTATTTGTTTGGCAAGGATTTATGGGATGAAACGCGTATCCCGACTTTTGAGCAGTCGGTCGCTGTGAATAGTTTTCGTGATTCTCATGGGCAGGGAGTCCAGCGGGTTACTTTCGGCACAGGATACGCTCGCAACTCAATGATGGAACCGTTTCTGGAAAACCTAGACGGGTTTCCAACTATTTTACCGTTGGTTTTCGATGAGGACCCATCATGGTTGAGTCACCTGCGTTTGCATAATGGAACGATATGGCGATGGAATAGACCGCTCATTGGTTTAGACTCTGACGCGAAACCGCACCTCCGGATAGAGCACCGGGTTGCCGCGGCAGGACCGAGTAGCGTGGATACGGTCGCAAATACCGCTTTCTTTCTTGGCCTCGCGGCATATTTTGTCCGCCAGGAAATTCCGCTTGAAGATAAGATTCCATTTGATGACTCGAAAGATAATTTTTATAACGCGGCAAAGTTTGGGATGGGCGCACAAATGAAGTGGACCGATGGAAATACTCATAATCTGCGTAACCTGATATTGGACGTATTTTTACCAGCGGCGAGGAGCGGGCTGTTGGATGCAGGAGTTGATGAGGAGCAGGTGACGCATTACATTGATAAGGTAATTGCACGGCGGGTGCAGACTGGAAAGACAGGAGCCGCCTGGCAACGTGCGTTTATTGGTAAGTACGGTCCGCAGTTTCAGGAAATGACCCGCGTGTACCATGCACACCAGATGGATAATACTCCCATTCATGAGTGGACGGTTTAAAATGATTTTACATATCATGGATCAGCTTCCTAAAGCCTTCTTTAATGTTGAGGTGCATGAATTGAATGAAGTGTTTTCCGGTCCCTCACTCGTTCGCCTCAAAGGCAGGGTCAATCCGCCTTTGTTTGTAGCTACCTTGTTACACGGTAGTGAAACAACCGGCATCCTTGCACTGCAAAAATTACTGAAACAATATGCGGATAAAGAGTTGCCCCGGAGTCTTACGCTCTTCATCGGCAATGTAGAAGCGGCTAAATTCAACCAGAGAAATATGCCGGACCAGCCAGACTACAATCGTATCTGGAGTGGTCCAAATTTATCGGATGAAACTTTACCAGAACATGACTTGGTAAAGAAGGTGATGGCCACTGTTTCCAGTAAGGGAGTATTTGCTACGGTAGACATCCATAACACTTCAGGATGGAATCCGCATCATGCCTGCGTGAACGTTATAAATAAAGAGAACATAAACTTAGGAGGATTGTTTTCCCAGAACCTGATTTACTTCACTCGTCCACATGGGGTTTTGGCTAGAGCATTTTCAGAAATTGGCCCGGCGATAACTATCGAAGCTGGACAGCCAGGGGACTTATTCGGTGTCGAGCATGTGGTAAATTTTCTTTCTCGTTGTCTTGATTTGCCATCTATTCCAGAATCAGTCGAAGATAACAGCCAACTTAATTTGTATCACCTCGTTGCCCAGTTGAAAGTCCCAGAGAACTGCCGGGTCGGGTTTGATCGTGAGTGTAATTCCACCGATTTTTGTTTTTTGTCCGACATCGACTCTTTGAATTTTTCTGAATTGACAGAGAACGCTGTGATCGGCTGGAGGAACAATCCAAACTTGGAAATTTCGGTGTACGACGAATCGGGCAGTGAGGTCGGCGAAAGTTTTATTTATTACGAGAAAGAAGAGATCCGGTTGAAACGACCTGTGATTCCCTCTATGTTTACCACCGATGCCCAAATAGTACATCAGGACTGCCTGGGCTATTTCATGAAGCGTTACGCGTTGACGGAAAACTGAAAGGATGATGATGAAATATTTTTTATGGCTACTCACAACTCTGATTGTTGTGACCATGCCGTCGCTGGCTTTTGGGGACTATGAGAGTGGAACTGCCGCTTTTGACCGGAGTGACTACGATACAGCTTTAAAAGAATTTAATGTTCTGGCGGAGCAAAATGACCCGCGAGGTCAGTATGCCATGGGCTTGATGTATGATCTGGGAACAGGCGTTCCACTGGATTTTAAGGAAGCCGTCAAATGGTACAAACTTGCGGCGGAACAAGGGCATCCCGATGCGCAAAATAATCTTGCCACGCTGTACGAAGAAGGTGAGGGAGTAGAGAGAGATTCCAAAGAGGCCGCAAAATTATACATGCTTGCGGCGCAACAGGGAAACTTTGATGCTCCCAACAACCTTGGCACTATGTATTTAAATGGGGTGGGTGTCATCCGCAATTATGTGACGGCCTACATGTGGTTCCACCTGGGGGAAATGAAAGGGGACAAAGCGGCGAAAAGGAACAGGACTTTTGTGGAAACAAGAATGAATCCGGAAGAAATCACCGAAGCCAATAAACAGGTGGGCGAGTGGATGCAGAAGTATGTAAAGTAAATAAGTATGAGTTGGATATCTGGAGAACGGTTATGGCCAAGACTTGCCTCAAGTGCAATTACGAAAGAAAACCGAATGAACTGGCGCCGGAAATCGAGTGCCCCCAATGCGGAGCCATCTACTGAGGTAAAGCCAGGGCAATACCGTTTCCACGCTCTTTGTACGTTTGATATACGGGGGTAACAACTCTGACCTAAAATGAATCCCTTGTCCGCCTCGATCTCGAGTCTTAGGAACCTTGATATCTACAGGACCCATGCCAGTCATGAGCTCTCTTTGAGGCAGGTAACCGTTGCGAACCACCAGTGGCCCCCCTCCAGCGTCTGTCATATCCTGATACTGAGAGAGAAGCTCTGCTAGTTCAGTCTGAACGACTTTGCTAATCAACTCTCTCGCTCCTGATCTCAGCAAACTCGTCAATACATCTGCATTCCCCTCTGGATTCTCAGAGGATGGCTCAGTTCAAGTTTACGGATACAGCTTTTGACACGCCGCTTTCTTCCATGGTGATTCCATAAAGAACGTCGGCAAATGACATGGTCTTCTGGTTATGGGTGATGAGAATAAACTGGGTGTTTCCGGACATTTGTTTGAGCATCTCTTGAAAACGGATTACGTTAGCCTCATCAAGCGGAGCATCTACTTCGTCCAAAAGGCAAAACGGGCTGGGCCGTACTTTGAAAACGGCGAACATGAGGGCGATGGCGGTCATTGATTTTTCTCCGCCGGATAGCAGGGTCAGGTTCTGCATGGTTTTGCCGAGAGGATTAGCGCTGATTTCAACTCCCGACTCTAGTGGATTGGACTCATCGGTCAGAGCGAGTTTTGCTTTTCCACCACGAAACAGGTGAGCAAAAATTTCTTTGAAGTTCTCGTTAACTTTTTCAAAGGTATCGAGAAACCTCTGTTTGGTTGTGCGGTTGATTCGTTCTATGGTTTGATGGAGAAGGTGAATGGAATCTGACAAGTCTTCCTGCTGTGTTTTCAGGAACTGGTAGCGTTCGTTGGTTTTTTGGAAGTCTGATAACGCGGCCAGATTAACTCCTCCCATGCGTCCTATTTTCTGCTTCAACTCACGAACGGCCTGATCCACCTCCCGAACATCAAATTCTTCCGGCGGACGGTTCATCAATTCAGGAAGTGTCACGTTGAAATCTTCGAAGGTACGTTCTTCAATATGCGCGAGTTCAATTTTAATTTCAGACCGTTTGATCTCAATTTTTGAAATCGTTTCGGTGAGTTCCTGAATTTTTCTTGAGAGCTCTTTCGATTCCTGCTCCATTTGTTTGACAGACTCTTCTTTTTCTCTCAGGGCTTCTTCCTCGTGAATCGCCTCTTCCTCCAAGCTGTCTTTTTCCCGCGCGTCTTCAAGAATTTCTTTTTCGATAGACTCGATGGCCAGCTGGGTTTCATCTATTCTCTTCTGGCTGTCTACGGTATCACTCCCCCGCTTCTGGATCTGATGGCGATGGTTTTCCTGTTGGAGGTCGAGCCTGTTAATTTCGGTCAGAGTGTTTTCCCGTTTCCCCTTCAATGAAGCTATGCGAACTTTAATACTGCCTATTTCGGTGGATTTCTCTTCCAACATGATTCTGAAAGAATCAAGCTCGTGGCGAAGGACGCTCAGGGCTTCTTCCTGCTTTTCTTTTTCGGCATTTGAGTTTTCCATTTCCGCGATCAATGTTTCTTTGCGGGATTTCAACTCGGTGAGCTCCTGCTGTCCGGCGGCTCGTTCCTGTTCAAGTGATGAGAGTTTGAGTCCAAGCCGCTCCAATTCTTTCTGGTGCTGTTCCCGCTCATTGCGGCTGTTATTTAAAACAATATCCACTTCGTGAACAGCTTGACCCGCTTCCTCAAGTTGAGGTTCCATGTTAGCCAGAATATTTTTATTTTCTTCCACAGTTTTAAGGGCCGACTCTACACCTTGATTGAGCTGGCCTGCTTTGACTTCAAGTTCTTCCATCTCACGATTCTGCGCAAGTAAGCTGGAGGAGTCTTTCTGGCTTGACCCGCCAAAAACCATTCCCTGGGAATCGATCATTTCACCATTCCGGGTGACAACGGTTCCATTGAACTCTGGTTTTTGAAAAACTTGAACAGCTGCTGCCAGATCGGTAACGAGTACCACGTTGCGAAGCAACGTTTCGATGACCTGCTGATACTCTTCCTCGCACTCTACAAAGTTGAGAGCTTTCCCGAGTATGCCCGGGTTTCCATTAAGGTATACCGGTGGAGCATCAGCCGCTTTCATATTCAAGGGAATAAATGACCCCCGGCCCGAAGAATGTTCTTCTAAATATGTGATGGCTTCGACAGAGTCGTCATAAGAATTAACGATTACGCTTTGAAGTTTTTCTCCCAGCGCTGTTGCGATTGCGGTTTCGTATTCTGCGGGAGTTTTCAGGACATCGGCCAGCACCTTGCGAAGCCCGGTCAGGCGTCCGCCGTTTTCGTTGTAATTCATGAGAGACTGGACACCATCTTCAAATCCTTCAAACTTACTCCGCAACTCCTTAAGCGAATTAAGAAGGGAATATTGTGACAGGTATTCTTCCTTGAGAGTGTCCAGCCGATCTGTTTCGGATGATAATTGTTGACGCTGTTGTTCCGTTTTCTGGTGCAGGGATTCGCGATTGCTTTTCAGCTCAGCCAGTTGTTCAGACTTCTCCTGAAACAGAGTGTTCGACTGGCTCAAAGAAACGGCTACTTCTTCCTCAAGGGTGTTTGTTTCTTCATGTTCCGTTTTAAGTTTTTGATCTTGATGTTCGAGCGATTCCCCACGAGTTTCCAATGCGGCCAGATCGCTTTTATTTTGCGAAATATGATGGAACAGCTCTAGAACCTGCATGTCCCCTTCCTTGACTTGAGTTTCTAGATTGTTCAAACTGCTTCTCTTTTCGTCAAGTATCTGGTTTTCTTCAGCCAGTTTATTTTCTTCGGTATCTATCTCACCGGAAAGGGTTCCTAGCTGAGCGCGCTGGTCTTTGGCTTGATTGGCCTGATCAGCTATTTCTTCCTGCAGGCGGGCGATATCATCGGTCGCGGAGCGAATGTCTGTTTCTGACTGATCGATCTGTGACTTTTTCAGTTCGATGGTATGCTCGTTTTTACTCATTTTGTTGGCCAGCTGATACACGCGCTCCTTTTTTTCGTTGAGGAGACGAAGAGCTTCTTCAATTTCAAGGTTTAATTGAGTGATTTGATTGTCGAGGAAAGAAGCTCGTGTGTTTTTCTCAGTTTTGCTTTCACCTTGCCCTGCAAATTCTTCTTCAATAGCTTCCAGATCGACTGTATATTGGCGGATTTTTTTAGCGAACAGCTTCAAGGAAAGCTCCTTGACCTCCCCCTGATATTGTTTGTAGCGTTCGGCCTTGGCCGCCTGGCGCTTCAAGGACTCGGCTTGGCGACCCAGCTCCTGAACAATGTCGGTGATACGTTCCAGATTTTGTGTTGAGGCGTCCAGTTTACGCAGGGCCTCATTTTTCCGGTGTTTGAATTTCAAGATGCCCGCCGCTTCTTCTATCAGGATGCGACGGTTTTCCGGTTTTGAAACGATGATGTCCTGAATGTGTCCCTGTTCAATTACAGAAAGCACTTTGGGACTGATTCCAACATCCATTAAAAAGTCTGTAATATCTTTCAGCCGACATGGCACCTGATTGATGTAAAATTCACTTTCACCGGAGCGGTGATAACAACGGGTGACTTTGACTTCGTCAGAAACGTTGGGTACGTTGGCAATGCGAATTCCTGCCGGGACCGGACCCAGGGTCAGCGATATTTCAGCTCTGTTAACTGGCTTCCGTGTGGAACTGCCGTTAAAAATAAGGTCTGTGGATTTTGTTCCACGGAGGGATTTTGAGCTTTGCTCCCCGATGACCCAGCGGATGGCATCTGAGACGTTGCTTTTTCCACATCCGTTGGGACCCACAATAGCGGTGAAGCCAGAAGTGAAATCAATATGGGTTCCATCGACAAAAGATTTGAATCCGTCTAGTTCTAGGCTTTTCAAACGCATGTTTGCACCAATATCTCCAATAGTTTCAAATGTCTTTAAATCCCGCAGTCGCTAGGAGGTTAGCCCATTCAAACCGGCTTGTAAAGAGAAAATCACACCACTTCTAGCGGTGTAACTGTAAGGGGCCACAATATCTAGTGGTAACTCCGATAAGTTTATTGAGGTCGTTGGCGTTAAAATATTGGATTTTGGGCGTTGATGCCTGAGGAGTGGGATACAATAGATTGAAAGGTTAAACTCATTTTACCGACAGGTATTCAGGGAGACGTATGAGATGAAGCTGTATTTTTACAATAAATGCGGGACTTGCCGCAAAGCCAAAAAGTTTCTTGATGCAAAAAATATGTCTTATGATGAAATTGATATCACAGAGAAACCGCCAACAAAGTCGATTCTTAAAAGAGCTATTGCAGTGAAGGGGATGAAAAAGCTGTTCAACACCAGTGGCGAACAGTACAAAAAGTTGAAAATTAAAGACCAGATAGGAACAATGACTGTGGCTCAGGCGATCGACCTGCTTTCCGGCAATGGCAGGTTGGTCAAACGGCCTATCGCTGTTGATGGCGACCGGATTACTGTCGGCTTTGACGAAAGTGAATATAAAGAGGTTTGGTCTTAAAGGCTAAGATTAGTTTAAGGTTCATGACTAGTTAACGTCCCTTTAAAAGGGCTAAAGTGCAGTCATGAACCAAGAAAATTTATCACTGTACCTTGAGGATGAACCCCAATGATCCGTTTCCCGGATTTCCTTTGACCGCCAAGGAATCTTGTGGCGAGGGGAGGGGGGGGGATTCTTTCATGATAGAAAATCAGGCCGATTTAGATTTTTATTCTAAAAAACTACCAAACCATATCTTCCAGCGTTTTGTCCAGGGCAGGGAATTCAGTATCGACTGGTTTTCAGACAAAAACGGTGTTCCTGCGGTGACTGTTCCCCGGGAGCGGCTGGCAGTCCACGCGGGCGAGGTGATGATGAGCCGCATCGAGTTGGACCCTGACATTATTGAATCCGCTAAAAAAGTAGGGACCCTTCTTCAACTGCGGGACCCTGCCAATTTGCAAGGAATTCTGGGTGAGTCTGGAAAGTTTCTTTTCACTGACATCAACCTGCGTTTCGGAAGCGGCGCTGTGCATTCTGTTCAAGCGGGAGCAGATATCTCGGGAATGATTTTCCAGGAGCTTGCAGGAGGGTCGATTGAAAATAAATCCAATTCAGTGACCAACGGGTCAACGATGTCCCGTTTTCACGATGCACTGTATGATTCTTGAAGCGAGCCTCTGAGACCTTGCACAAATAAGACGAAACTCCAAAATTATTAGAGACGCCTTGAAATCCTTTTTCCTCCGCTGGACAAACCTTCGTAAACACTCTACTATTTGACTGACTGTGGGGCGAGTGTCCTGTAAATCAAACAGAAATGGTGCAAGTGTCGCCATATTGCCCCTGCTTGACGCGTCTTCCTTAAATTGAAATCCAAGTGAACCCATCAATATCGGCAAAGGATCGGTTAATTTTTGCGCTGGATGTTCCAGATCGCGAAGGAGCCGAAAAATATGTTCGTCTACTCGGCGACGTGGTGGGTTGTTTTAAAATAGGGCTGGAGTTGTTTATTAAAGAAGGACCTGATGTCCTCAAAATGGTAAAGGAAAACAGCTCGGCGTCTATTTTTCTTGACCTTAAATTACATGATATCCCAGCGACGGTTCGTTCTGCATTGCGGTCAGCCACGACGCATGGAGTCAGATTCATCACTATTCATGGGTCGGATGGTGAGTCAATTTTGCAAACTGCGGCTGAGGTTAAAGATTCAGGGCTGGAAGTGTTGGCAGTTACAGTTCTCACGAGTATTTCAGAATCACAGCTTGGAGCGCTGGGGTATAAAGACAATCTCAGCTTGAGCCAACTGGTACTTGATCGAGCACGTTGTGCCGAGAAATCTGGATGTGCTGGAGTTATCTGCTCAGGTGAAGAAGTTGCGGCCATCAAAAATATATGCGGTGCCAAATTCAAAGCGATTGTTCCAGGAGTCCGCCCTGCATGGGGCGAGGTGAAAGCCGATGACCAGAGCCGTATCGTTACCCCAAAAGGCGCAATCGCTAACGGTGCCGATCTCATCGTTGTCGGGCGGCCCATTCGGGATGCCAAAGAGCCTGCTGTAGCCGCAGGGAAAATCGTCGCCGAAATCGAATCTACTATGACCAATTTGGGTTAGGGTTTATTTTGACTATCCTTCGACAGGCTCAGGATGACACTCTTGAAATCAAAATCACCCTTATGTGTCGGCCTGAGCCGGTGATATTTAACAATAGCCCCTGCCCCGAAGGGGTATGTCGAAGGCTCCAAAAATGACTTAGGTTTCGTGAACGATTGAGAATATAAAAAAGACTGGAACTTTCAGTATGCTGACAAATCTGATTCATTTTATTTATATCCTTAGCTTGGTATGTTGGGTCGGTAGCATTGTATTTTTTTCATTTTTCGCGGCCCCGGTAATTTTCACTTTACTGGACCGTGAAAAAGCTGGAGAGGTGGTAGGTGTTATTTTCCCAAGGTATTATTTATTGGGATATGTGTGCGCCGCTTTGACCTTGCCTGCCCTGCTGGTCAGCACTGAAAATCTCCTTGGGGCCAAATCAATTCTCTTGTTTGTTATGATTGCCGGATGGTTTTGCGCCGGGTTATTTGTCAGTCCCAAGGCAAGAGACCTGAAAGCCAGAATAAAGTCCGCTGGTTCAGCAGAAGAAAAGGAACCTCTGGAAGCACAATTCAAAACAATGCATTCTCTTGCGGTCAAATTAAACGGAACCGTGTTGCTGGCTGGCTTGGGACTGCTATGGTTAAGCGCCACCGGATTAAAACTATGACCTTA
>Ga0066853_10000327_pt1 | contig 17991 bp, 9 predicted proteins | sample ETNtaG_28_FD_67284 | JGI IMG/M metagenome (GOLD analysis project Ga0066853, IMG submission 67284) | Marine microbial and viral communities from oxygen minimum zone, Eastern Pacific Ocean - ETNP201406SV61 | ecosystem: Environmental > Aquatic > Marine > Oceanic | place: Pacific Ocean: Eastern...
CCGACCTCTCATTCAAGGCATTCACCTTCCAAGGAATAATTGCCTTCGTAATGATGTTCGGCCTGATAGGCTTGGCATTCTCCCGTTCTGCACAATCTGACATGATTGCACTGCTGGCTGGAACGGTGGCGGGAGGAGGATCAATGTGGAGCATGGGGAAACTGTTCCAAGTCTTCCACAACATCCAGACCAGCGGCACCATGGACATCAACAATGCCATCGGACAAACTGGAACCGTGTACATGAGAATCAAACCCGCAGAGGTTGGACAGATACAGGTCAATATCCAAGGTGCAATGCGCACTCTTGATGCCTCTGCTGAGGATGAGAAACTGCACCTCAAAACAGGATCAATGGTCACAGTGAAAGATGTGATTGCAGGAAGAATGGTAGTAGTACCATTCTCCAAGGAAAATATTGAGGAGGAATGAATATGCCCACAGATGATGGAACAGGAATAATGACAATCGCTATTTTGGCGTTTATTGGATTACTTGCACTTTCGGTGCTGCTTTATGCATCGAGATTCAAACGCTGTCCGTCGGACAAGATACTGGTCATCTATGGTAAGACCACAGCGGGGCAGTTCGCTCAATGTCACCACGGTGGTGGAAAATTCGTATGGCCTCTGTTCCAGGATTATGCCTTCATCGACTTGAAACCGATGACCATACAGATTGACCTACAGAACGCATTGTCACTTCAAAACATCAGGATAAATGTTCCAAGTACCTTCACCATCGGTGTCAGCACTGTAAAGGCAATCATGCAGAATGCGGCTGAGAGGCTGCTAGGACAGCAAGCAACCCAGATTGAGGAGATGGCAAAGGAGATTATCTTTGGACAACTACGGTTGACTGTCGCCTCGTTGAGAATCGAGCAGATCAATCAGGACCGTGAGTCCTTCCTCGAACTCATCCGCAGCCACGTGGAGCCCGAATTGAACAAGGTCGGACTATACCTCATCAACGTCAACATCACCGATATCCACGATGAAGCGAACTATATCGAAAGCATCGGTAAGAAGGCTGCTGCAACAGCCGTCGAAGCAGCACGAGTCGATGTCGCTCAGGCCGAGAGAGATGGTGCAGTTGGAACGGCTGAAGCAGACCGTCAGAGAGAAGTTGAAGTTGCTGAGCACAGGGCTGAATCTGAGAAAGGTAAGAAAGGTGCTGAGATCAACCAGCGTGTCTACGTCCAGAGTCAAGAAGCGCTCGGTATCGAAGGAGAGAACAAAGCAAAGGCCAATATCGCCGATTACAATGCTGGTCTCGCCGAAAAGGAGGCAGCGGCTCTACAGAGAGCAGAGGTCGCAAGACGGCAAGCAGAAACCGAAATCCAGAAGGCACAATACTCCCTTGAACAAGAGCGCCTCAAAGCCGAGGAGATTGTCCGCGAAGAGATTGCCAAAACGCAGATTGAGATTGCTGCAGAGGCTGAGGCTGAGAGAAACCGCCGCACCGCACAAGGTGAAGCAGATGCCATCCTCTCCATTCGTCGTGCAGAGGCTGAAGGAATCGCAGAGGTTCTCAATGCCAAGGCGGTGGGATACGAAAAACTTGTCAAGGCGAGTGGAGGAGACCCCAAGGCTGCAGCCACCCTGTTGATGGTGGAGAAGATAGAGGATATTGTGGCACGACAGGTAGAGGCTATCAGCAACCTGCAGATAGACAAGATCACCGTCTGGGACTCTGGTGGGGCTGATGGCTCCAACACAGCCAATTTCGTTTCTAACTTGATTCACAGCCTGCCTCCAATGCACGATGTCGCCAAGATGGCTGGTGTAGACCTACCCTCTTATCTGGGTTCGATGGCTGAAGAGAAAAGCGAATGATTGTGCGCCACACAAGGCCCTCATGAGGGAACGCTCAAAGAGCACCTATCTGCCACAGTGCCCATGGACAGTGACCTCGACATCGCTAGAGCCACTGTAATGGCGCCTGTCGAGGAGATTGCTTGGAAACTAGGAATTCCCATTGAGGAATTGATATTGAGCGGCGATGGGATGGCCAAGATCAGATGGCAAGGAATCAAGAAGAGGTTCGATGAACCACAAGGAAATTTGATTCTAGTAACCTCAGTCAACCCAACTCCATTCGGAGAAGGAAAAACCGTCACCACCATCGGCTTGACTCAAGCCATCAACCGCCATGGAAGAGAGGCAACATGTGTCATCAGGGAACCCAGCATGGGACCAGTATTCGGAATCAAGGGCGGAGCTGCTGGAGGTGGATTTTCACAGGTATTGCCTATGGAGGACATCAACCTGCATTTCACAGGTGACCTCCATGCTGTGACCTCTGCCCATAATCTTCTCTCCACACTGATTGATAATCACATCAAACATGGCAATGAACTGGCAATCGACCCATTGCGAATCAGTTGGCCCAGAGTTATCGACTTGAATGAACGAGCACTGCGCAATGTTACCGTAGGTAAAGGAGGTGCTGCAAATGGCTACGTACGTGAAGACCGCTTTGACATCACAGCAGCGAGTGAAGTAATGGCCATACTGGTACTGGCATCAGATTACCAGAACCTACGCAACCGTCTTGGCGATATCATCATCGGCGAGAATTCCTCTGGAGACCCTGTCAGGGCAGAACAACTTGGAGCGGCTGGAGCGATGGCTCTGTTGTTACGTAATGCCTTCCTTCCAAATCTTGTCCAGACCCTTGAGAAGGACCCCGCTTTCATCCATGGCGGTCCCTTCGCAAACATCGCTCATGGAAACTCTAGCATCGTAGCCGATAGATTGGCGTTGGCATGTTGTGAATATGTGGTGACCGAAGCAGGGTTCGGTTCTGACATGGGTGCAGAGAAATTCATGCATATCAAAGCAGCAACAAGTGGACGGGGGCCAGACTGCGTAGTACTCAATGTGACTCTGCGTTCCATGAAACTGCACGGGGGAGCATTTGGAGACAACGGGGGGAGACGGCCAAGTTCTGAGGAAATGGACAGACCCGATGTTGAAGCAGTTATTGCAGGGGCGAAAAGCAATCTCGACAGACATATCCGCAACATGATGTTGTTCGGAGTTCCTGTTGTGGTCAGCATCAATCGCTTTGGTAACGACACTCAGGCAGAGTTGGACGCACTTCGCCTTGCAGCATTGGATTCAGGTGCCAAGGACGCAGTTATCTTCGAAGGCCATGCCAGAGGAGGAATAGGAGGCCTTGAATTGGCTAGAGCAGTTATTGCAGCAACAGAAGACCATATCGCTGCAGGAAGGCCATTCACTCCTTTGTTCAAGAAAGATGCAGCAGTTGCAGAGAAGACCCTAAAGATAGCAACGCAGATCTATGGAGGTTCTGGAATCAACATCCGCGCCAAGGCCCACCGCCAACTGAAACAGATTGAGAAATGGGGATATGGTAACCTGCCGGTCTGCATGGCCAAGACCCAGTACTCATTCAGCCATGACCCCAATCTGCTTGGCGCCCCATCTGGATTCGAGATTCCTGTGCGGGAATTCCGATTGAATGCCGGTGCTGGGTTCGTGGTCGCAGTACTTGGTGAGATGATGACCATGCCCGGTCTGCCAAAACATCCTGCTGCAGTTGACATGGATATGGATGCAGATGGGAACATGACTGGCTTGTTCAGTTGAACAAGAAGCCGCCTCATTCCTGCTCATTCTCAGTGCGCAGGTTGAATATGTGTCATCTGCGGAGCATGGCCGGTGAGAAGGTGCAGGTCATCAAACGCGAGCCCGACCTATGGCGTCTGAGGATTCGCAGTGACGATGACCTCTGGACCCTTGCTCATCTATGCAAGAAAGGTCGAATGCTTGGAATGTTAGGAGAGCGAAGAGACCAGACCACTGCAGGGCAAGAAGGAGGCAGGGCAAAAGCCGCAGAACGCAAACGAATGTGGATAGTTCTGCGTATAGAGTCTCATGAGAACCATGCATTCAGTGACATCCTCAGGGTCCACGGAATAATTGAAGAGGCACCTGTGGACAAAGGCAGTCATCATACTCATCTCATCGAAGTTGGAGACGAGGTGGAGTTACGTGCGGTTTCCTTTCCAAGAGTTGATGCGGAACTACTTGACAAGGCCAGCAAATCTGGCGGTCAGAGCAGATTGGCCATCGCTGTTGTCGAACACGATGAAGTTAACCTCTTCGAATTGGCAACACATGGAATTCGTGAAGTGGCACAATTCACCCTCAGAGGAGGGGGGAAATACTCTGGTGGGGCGAAGGCAAGTCAAGATGTCCAGGATTCATTCCGAATCAAGATTGCCAGGGATTTGCACATGCAGTTACCTGATGATGTCCCGCTACTGTTGTGCGGCCCAGGAATGGCTCGTGAAAGATTGCTCACCGAGATGCAACACACTGGTAGAGAACTCAAGACAGTGGCCACATCCATAGGTGGCAGACCAGGCGTTAACGAGATTTTGAATGAAGGCTTGGCAGGAGAATTCCTCGCTGAACACAGTCTGGTCAACGAAGTTCGTCTACTGGGTGAGTGCTGGAAGCGTCTGGCCACCGACGGAGCTGTCGCCTACGGCAAGGAGGAACTACAGAAGGCGAAGGAAGAGGGTGCAATCGAGATCATGTTGATCAGCGCTGAAACACTTCGTTCAGAGGATACCATCAATGGCGATTCATGGGAGGATTGGGTCGATGGCCTGAGCGAAATCGGAGCCGAACTGGTACAATGTTCCCTTGAGCATGATGATGGACAGCAATTATTGAGTTTCGGAGGAGCAATCGCATTACTGCGATTCAAGATATGAGGTATTGGCATGGTTGACGTGATTTGCGTTGGCGAAGCAATGCTACGCTACATGTCAGATACTGATGAGGTGAGCATCGGTGGTGCAGAACTGAATGTCGCCATTGCATTGGCTCAATTCGGATGGGATACCACTTGGTTGAGTATACTTCCAGAGGATGACAAGGGCATCGTTTCCCACGCCTCCTCCTACGGTGTCGAAAGTCTGATCTTTCGTTCTCCGGGCAAGGTGGGTGAATACACTGTAAATGTAGAAGAAAAGAATGTTGAATATGACCGTTCAGATTCCGCTTTCGCCCAACTGGATGCCGATTCAATCCCTGTACGTAACCTGTTGACAAATGCAGGTTGGGTCCATCTTACTGGCATCACTCCATTTCTGGGTGATGGCCCCAGAGCACTGTGGAATCGAATTCTTACATTTGCTGAACTGGATGGAGTCAAAATCAGTCTTGACATCAACCATAGGCCAGCATTGTGCAGCCGCGAGGAGTCATGGGAGATGATTGAGCCTCATCTGCGCAAGATTCACTTCTTGTCGATGTCATCCACAGACCTTGATTGGATTTGTCAGCATAACGGAATCGAGGCTACAAGCGAAGAAGATAAGGTACAAGCGATAGCGAAACGTTGGCTCATCAATTCTGTTGGTTGCACATTCAAAGAAAAGTTCGAGGGCAGAAGAGATGGCTATCAAACGCGCTGGTCGGTGGTAGCAGGCCCGGAACACCTCTTCTCAACACGACATGAAGCGTTGGTACACCTGCCCATAGAACATCTAGGCTCAGGAGATGCTTGGACGGCCAGCGCCGTCTCAGGATTCGGGTTCGTTGCAAGTGGACATACCATCTGGTCACTACGACGGGCGGACCAAGTTGCCGTGACCCAACAATCCACCAAGGGAGACCAACTGGAATGGGACAAATCACAAGCCATCCTCATGAGCAAGAAGGTGGTCGCTGCAAGTGGCCTTGTCAAAGCGGGTGTCATTCCAATTCTACGCTGTGAGAGCACCGAGGAAGCGATGATACTTGGCAAACGATTGATCAATGCTGGAGCGAAGGCACTGGAGTTCTCTCTGGACACTCCCGGTGCGTCCTATCTACCAGCCAGATTCGCCGAAAACAAAGAGACTATCTGCATGGGAGTAGGGACAATCACCGAACCAGTTTCCCAAGTCATGAAAGCAACACAAAAGGGGGCTCGGTTCCTTTTCTCTGCCACAAATCCTCCTGAGTTCATCGAGGAATGCAAGGTTTTCAATGCTCTGGCAGTACCCGGCGTAGCAAATATCAGTGAAGCAAAGAAAGCAATACTCCAAGGTGCTGAAGCGTTGAAACTCTTTCATGCGGCAAAAGATTGGCCAATCGAGGAATTGTTGAAGATACGGAGAATGTTTCCTGAAGTCATCCTCATTCCTGTCGGTGGCCTCAACCTTGAGGACGTTCAACCCATGTTCGAACTAGGAATGGATGCAGTTGGACTTGGGGGAGCAATATCTACAGCAAGCGATGAAGAACTTCAAACTCTGTTCTCCCGTTTCTCGTGAATAAGTAACAGATGAAGCAGCCGAATCTCAGTCTAATGGGCATGAATCTGCAATTCAGCCTGTTGACCGGCATCAGTATTACAACCTCCGAGTATTTCGCGCAACTATGAATTCTACTGTTACCGAAACAAATTCTGGTATTGATTCGATTTCAGTAAAAGATACCATCGAGGCAATGGCTCCCGATAAAAAGCGTGCACTGAAGGGCTGGTATTTCTATGACTGGGCGAATCAGGCTTATGCCCTGACCGTGATGACGGTTATCGCTCCTGCTCTGATGGGCAGTCTGTTCAATCAGGCTACAGGTGGGGAGAGTGATTTCTTCGGATTCAAGGTCACTGGTGATTCATTCTACGCCATTGTACTGATGGTTGCAATGGGAGTGGTTGCGTTGACGGCACCTGCTCTAGGCGTCATCGCTGACCGGATGCCAATCAAGAAGAAGTTACTGAAATGGTACACTGCAGTTGGGGTCATCTTCACTGCATTGATGGGTGCTGCACCATATTTTGGTTCAGAGGGATACATGGTCTTGGCAGTCATGTATGTCATCGGTTCCATCGGCTTCACTGGTGGAAACGTCATCTATTACGCCTTCATGCCACATCTTGCCGATAAACGCTGCATGGACCATGTGTCATCCTGGGGCTATGCATACGGATTCATGGGAGGCTCACTATTGCTTCTGGTACATCTGGGAATACTGCTGGCCAGCCCGTGGGATACCAATTTCAAACTTGCAGTCATCTTCGTCACTTCCTCGTTGTGGTGGTGGGGCTTTGGTGCATTGATGTTCAAATGGACGCCTGAGCCAGATATCTCTTCCGAAATGGAGTGGCAGGGCTTCAAGAAGGCTACATTATTCGCCTATGCTGAAGTTGGTCGAACCTTCAAGGAGATCAAGAAGTTCCGAGTCCTTGCTCTCTATCTGGTCGCTTACCTGCTGTTCTACGATGGTGTCAATACGATTGCCAGCATGGCCAGCGTATTCGGCGAAGTGGTTCTTCGAATCAATGAATCGATGAACATCGCATTACTCCTTACAGTAAACATTGTAGCAATTCCAATGTCAATATTATTCGGAAAACTTGCCGACCACAAGGGCACTAAATTCGCGTTGATGCTTGCTCTGTTGATCTATTGTTTCGTGGCGGTCACCGCTGCTGGTTTCGCTCCACTTGAACTTGAGGGAGAAGAAGATGCTGAACGCTATGACTTCACTTTTGAGTGGAATGATGAGACTCAGATGTATGAATTGACCACACTGTATGAACGTGGATATGAAGGCTGGGTCTCGGAGAAGGGCGCTGGAGATACTGCTTTCCGTGATAATTTCCAATCTCACTTCCCGGCAACTGAATATTCTATGGAATCCTCATCTGCATCCTCGATAGGTAGTGGCTTACTCATCTGTGTCTTCATCATCGTGGTCACCGGATGTCTTGGAGCATCGATGATGTATATTCTCTCCCGCGAAATGGGATGGCTGGGTCTTGCACTCTGCTTCATCTTGGTTGGAGGCGGAATCTTCGCTGCCTCTTTGATGGCTGACAAGGCTACTGCAGAGGAAGATGCTGGAGTCAAGCAGATAGATCTGGAGAATGCAACTGCAATGGTTGCAGCCTTTGCAGAAACAGATGACCACCGTTTCTCCATCATTTTCGTAGGAGGGGATGATAACATCTCAGGGCAAGAAGAGATTGGCAAGAAACATCCCACTCAGGTAGACCAAGGTGGAGCCGTCGATTGGTGGCCAGCCACATTGCGAGAGAATGTCTGGAAACCTCTCGGTTTGAGTGTTAACCTTCAATGGATAATCCTCGGACTGTTCGTCGGTTGCGCCATGGGTGCTGCTGGAGCGCAGGCACGTTCGATGTTCTCCAAGTTGATTCCGGAAACTCGTACGACAGAATTCTTCGGGTTCTTTGGCTTCATAGGCAAGGCTGCGGCAATGATTGGACCATTCCTCTATGCCTTGGCAGTATCGCAATACGACAGCCGTGTGGCCATATTGACGATAACCATAGTCATCTTGTTCGGGACCTACTTGACCAGCCGCGTTGACCTTGAGGAAGGTATGCGAGTGGCGGCTGAGGAAGATGCGCGTATTCGCGGTCAATTAACCGCTGAAGAGTGAAACTGCTCTGACGACCATCGGAAATGATTCTGTATTCAGAACAGCCATATTTTCCCTATTGTCCGGTGATGTACTCAATAAAGAGAAGCCATACATCGGATGATGCGATGGCCCAAGGACCCAGCCAATCAGCAGCGGCCCGGCCTGACATACCGTGGCTTGCGAGCACTTGCACGAGAAATAGTCCAAGTGTGGTTCAGAGAAGTGGACGTGGTTGACGATGAAAATATTCCTTCAGAGGGTGGTGTCGTTTTCATCGCTTGGCATCCCTCAGGATTGATCGACCCCATGCTGATGGTGGCAACCCTTCCGGGAAAGATGTCGCTGATAGCCAAACACACCCTGTTCAAGGTGCCAATCCTTGGTGCTCTGATGAAGGCATCCGGAGCACTACCGATAATGCGATCTACAGATATCAAAGGAGATGGGGCTGATTTGCAAAAACACAATGCAGACCAACTTTCCTTTGTCGCAGAATCTGTAGCCGGAGGAGGAAAACTGATAATTTTCCCAGAAGGAACCACGCACTCTGAATCTGATGTCAAACGCGTACGCACAGGCACTGCTCGAATCATGCAGATGGCGATTGAACAGTGCAAGAAGGAAGGACTAACGCCGCCCTCATTGATTCCAGTAGGTCTCCACTATTCCGAAGCGCACACTTTCCGAGAAAGGGCAGCAGTCATCGTTGAGCGGCCAATGGAACTACCCAAACTCCCAGAAACTAGTGACGAGCCAGAGACTGATGAAACTGGGCGTAGAACATGGGTCAGAGAAGTGACCAGTGATATCGAGAATGAATTGAAACGAGCTAGCCATGCAACCTCTTCATGGCAGGAAAGGCACCTGATCTGGAGAGCGAGGAGCATCGTTCATGCCGAGCGTTCACGGGCAAGTGAAGGTGGGGTGAGCAAGCCGACATATGCTGAATCTGTACTCGGAGCCAGACGATTGCGAGCAGGTTGGGAATATCTTGCGAAGCACGATCCTGAAAGAACCGATAAAATTGAAACAAGAGCGACTGCCCACTTTGAGAATCTGGACCAATTGGGGCTCCATCCGCTTGATATCGATGTCAAACCTGCAGAGTTGACAAAGAAGAAATACATCAGCAACAATATTCGCTGGCTATGGTCGGTGGCTTGGATGTTCGGATTGGTGACATGGGGTGCAATGATTGGGACTCTACCTCCATATTATGCCAATCGACTTCTGACCAACTACGCTATTCGAAGAAATGCTTCTCAAGCAGCGCTTGGTTCAATCAAGGTATATTCCTCACTTGTTCTATTCCCAATGTGGTGGGCCATCATAACAGCAGCAATGATATGGCTGCTACTTGGAGAAGATAGTGCGGTCAAAGAATTATTCGCTTCACATTGGTTATTGATATATCTGACCAAGATTCCTCTCATTATAGTGGGAATTATTCTGATTTTCTTCTGGCCACTTACTGGAAGAGCGAATCTTGTACTGCAAGCAAATGCTTCACGTTCATGGAGAGTCATCAGAAGATGGAAACGCTGGAAGGATGACAGTATTGAATGGGATGCATTACGAAACGAACAACTTGCAATTGCACGAGTATTGACTTCATTAGGCGATGAAATGGTGCTGCCGGGTGATGCCGATTGGCAAAATCCACAATTCGGAACCGATGATGCAGAAGTAGTACGAATGCGTTGAAAATAATCAGAGGTGATTGAATCCCAAATGATTCTGTACTACCTGTTGACCAAACAGTCGTAATACTGAGCGATATTCAGTTCGCCACCGGTTCTAACACACTCATGCTACTGTGTGGTGGGCCCGACCGGATTTGAACCGGTGATCCACGCCTTGTAAGGGCGTTGTCATAAACCCCTAGACCACGGGCCCGCAAATCCACGGCAGCGTGTCCCCTCCTTGAATGAGTCGGAGATGAGCCATCACCTTGATGAGGTACGGATGATGCCAATCACTCATGGATGAGGCTGTCAGCGCTCTCGCAGCGCGCCTCGCTAGGCGTCTCAAGGCGATGGGTGGCACGGTATGCTGTGCCGAATCATGTACTGGAGGATTGTTGTCCAGTACCTTGACAGATTTGTCTGGAGCAAGTGAATGGTATCGCCAATCATGGATAACCTATACCGATGAGGCAAAACATCGGCATCTTGGCGTTCCACTTGAACTTCTTGAAGCACATGGAGCCGTTTCATCCGAGGTCGCTTTGTCGATGGCAGTTGGAGCACGTGAAAGAGCAGGAACAACTCTGGCCATCTCGATAACCGGTATTGCAGGCCCAAAGGCGGATGCGACAGAAAAACCGATTGGCGTGGTGTATGTTGGCATCTCCACCCCCGATGGCAAGAAAGCAAAGCAGGCCAGATTCGGAGGTTCTCGCCAAGAGAACAAGGAATCATTCGTTAGTTTCGCTTTACAGATAGCCATTGAACAGTGGGATTACCTGCGAGCCAAAGATGCAAGAGCTGCTGAGGAAGATAGTGAGAAACGCGAGATGTTGAGAATGCGCGAGGAAGAAGCACGTCTGAAGCGCGTAGTGGCAGAGGCCAAGGCGAAGACTCTCGCTCCTTGGCAAGAACAGGACTGGCGCAAACAAGAGGGAGACCGAGGCATCGGCGGAGATGTCGAATGGAAGGATTCCTCAGAATGAAATCAGCCCTTCAATCGAAAGCCTTGAAGGACTCCTCTTCAGGGTGGTCTCATGGTCGACGAACGCTGGCAGGCCATCTTCGAACACTGCCTCGAGAATGGTATTCTCATCAAACGCGATATCAAGGAGAAACTACTGCAGATGGATGACCCGATGTCGGTGGTCAAGACAGCAGAACCAGGGTTCCTTTCCTTGGATGATGTGACTCTTCCGGTGAAAAGGGATAACCCGTTGGTTGACAAACCTCAGGACCTTGCCAGAGTGGTCGCTCCACTGGTTGAAAGTGAGATAGTTCCAGTATTGCGTATCCATGGTCTGCATGATTATGACATCGAAGATTTTCCTATGCTGGCTAAAGATGCTTCCAGCGATATCGAGGTTCATTGGGAAATTACAGGAAACAGTGTCACTGAAGGAAAGATGCAGGATATTCGCTCGTGCTTCAAAGACCGCCTGAAACGTATCAAACAGATGATCCTCAAATCAGGACTGCCCAGCAGTGTCAGCGATATCGCTAGACTGCAAGCAGAGCGAAGACGGTATACTGGATTCGAGAATGTCGCCTGCGCAGTGGGTTTGGTGAATGACCCCCGCACCACCAAGAACGGGCATCTGATCTTTGAAATTGAAGATAACACGGGTTCTATGACCTGTCTGATACGCAAAGATTCCGAAGACCCAAATCCAGTGGTGGAATCTGGAATCATGCCAGATAATGTCATTGGCGTCTCGGGTTCATTCGCAAGAGATGGAGACCTGTTCTATGTCGATGACCTGCATTGGCCGCACACCCCGATACGCCAACGTACCCATGCGGAACAAGGAGTCAGCGTAGCCTTCCTCTCAGATATCCACGTAGGTTCGAAGACATTTCTAGAGGCACAATGGCACAAGATGGCACAATGGATGAGAGAGGACCCCTTGGGACACACCATCAAGTATCTCATCTTGTCAGGAGATGTTGTCGATGGAGTTGGGATTTACCCTAATCAAGACAAGGAACTCGCTATCAAGGACCTCTACAAGCAATACTCACATTTCGCCGGACTGCTTGAACTTCTTCCTGATTGGGTAGAATGTATTCTGCTCCCTGGAAATCATGATGCTGTACGTCCCGCTGAGCCACAACCTGCACTTGAACCAGAATTACAACAAGAATACAATACTACGAAATTCGTTGGCAACCCATGTGAATTCTCACTTCACGGAGTTAGATTATTGTCATATCATGGCAAGAGCATCGATGACTTCGTTTCCGGAATGAGGACCATCAGTTATGGAAAGCCGGCGAAGGCCATGAAGCAGATGTTGAAGCAACGACATCTTGCCCCACAATGGGGCGGAAAGACACCATTGTCTCCAGAGCCAATGGACAATCTAGTCATCAGCACGGTGCCGGACATTTTCGTCACTGGCCATGTGCACGGACATGCCTGTATCAATCATAGAGGAACGACATTGATCTGTAGCAGTACATGGCAAGACCAGACATCATATCAGAGGATGCTGGGATTCCAACCACAACCATGTATCCTGACGATTGTCAATCTTGGAACCCACAAGACTGCATCGATTCCATTCGCTTGATCACAGCAAGTCGTTACGTCGACTGCGCAGCATCGCCATCGATGTCACCAGTACCACGATGAGGAATATCACCTGAGCTCGAGTATCGGACAGCATCGCTGTCAAACCAGCACTTGAGGAATCATCTTCACTCTCGACATCTCCTTCATCGATTGCATCACTTTCTTCCACTACGAAGGAAATACTCTGACTGACGTTCTGATTTCCTGATGCATCACTTGCCTCGACGATGAGCGCCCAAGTTCCTGTGACCAGTGGTTGAGTGGTCGATAATTGATGGTTCTTATCGAGAGCAACGTTAGAACCCTCCAACACCACCTCTTCCCCTGACTTGCTGAGGAGGACTCGTTCAGTGCTTGCCTCAGAAGTGTACCATGATACTGTAGCCTGTCCAGTTTCATCAACCTCGACCACGATGTTGAGAATCTCGGGAGGAGTGTCGTCAATCTGTGCATCAGTATTGAATCCAACAACTACTGGAACCACCCCCTCCACCGAGATGTTGCATGAGTATCCACTTCCAACCTCCAATCCATCCAGAGTCACGGTATGAGAGGTCCCGACTTCGCTGGATGACGAGAACTGCCCACATGATACAGTTCCAGATGCTGCCTGAGTTGTTTGGAAAGAGAAGATTGCGCTCGTGGCAGTGGTGCTTACCACCATTGCCCCGAAAATCTGCTGTTCAAGTTCGGGCATCTCAATACCTGTCAATATTGCAAATCTATGTTCAGCCGTTGAATAATCAGACAACATTGCCGTTTGGTCAACTCCTTCAGCAGTAATCATATCAACGATGTTGGAATCATAATCAATTCCATCATCTGCTGCAGGGTCAGAACCTCCACCCAATCTCCAAGTCTTGGCCTCAGCATCAACATCTCTCCATTTCCCAGGTCCAAAACCATCCTGACTTCCAAGCACTATGATGTAGCGATACGAAGCCACATCAGGACCGATGACATCCTTGTTCACCGTGATGGTTATGATATCGCTGCTGGCATCGGCAGAGACCTCTATTCCCCGTGCGACTGTTTCTCCTGATTCAGCCATCATCGCCTTCACCGCACCAGGTTCACCAGTGGCAGAGATTGCAACTTCCCACGCCCAATCATCGGCAATCAAGGCATTCGCCCCTTCCAACATCTCAATCATTCCATACGAGGTATTTCCCCTATCGACATAGATTTGAACTATCTGATGACTGAAGCCATTGCTCATCCCCCAGATATTGGTGATATCATCGACCTTCAGTTCAAATCGTGCATTCCAAGAACTCTGACTGACCTTGAGATGCTCAATATCCCATAGGCTGCCTTCGGCAGCGAAATCCGTTGCTAGGGGTTCTACCAGAGCACCTCCTCGATCATCATCTCCCGTCGCATCATCTATGTCGAGCAGGGTTATCCATTCCTCAAGGTCAGGGAGAACAACTTCTGCTGGTGCCGGAGGAGCCACCTCCATATCCACTCCATCTCCATATGACTGTGAATCAGCGAATGAGGTGACCACCTTCAGACGCGTAGTATATCGCGGTGCAAGACCCACCTCTGACCAAGGTATACTGAACTCATAGACATCTTTAGCAGCACATGCCCCAAGAGCCGAAGTCGAGGACCAAACCCACTTCTCCGCATCCGCCACCTTCCCCTTGGCCTTGAATAGATTCCATTTTGCGCGGCCGTCGTCGCGCAGTTCTGAGAAATCAAAGGAAACCATGTACTTGGATGGGAATCCAAGAATGTCATTACCGTAATATGTACGGAAATTGGTCTCAACCTCGTTGAAATTGATGGCATTTGCCTGCATCAAGTAGATTGACAGGTCGACATCAGCGGAATCCCAGACCTCCATCTCTGCTGGGCTTGCATTTGAGAGGTCGACCCTCAAGTGTAGATTAGTGGAATCATATCCTACATGGAAGGAAGAGATATCCAAAGCACCTCCATCAACACCACTGGCATCATATCGTGCAGCATCATCCCATTCTCCTGGTAAAGCAATACCATCTATCATCGGTTCCATCACCCCACCGTAGGGTGAATCTGGAATCGCAGGATTGGTCCACAGGTCTTGTAGGTAAGGAGGCAATTCTAGGTTGATGGAACGATAGATGTTAGAAAGATGCACCTTGAACAGGACATCCCAAGTCTCGTCGTAGCCACTGTCTTGGTCAAGACCATACCACCAATACCAATCTGAGCCCTCAGCAATGTAGAGGCTCTCCCAAGCATCTGCCAAACCGGGATGAGAAGGATTCTCAGTCTCAAATGAAACTAGAGATTGCCGCGCCTCGATTACTCGTTGCCATGCTAGACTCTCCTCAGCCTCGCCTGCCCAAGTGGAGAGAGTGCCATCGATCCACGAGCCAGTGCCGATGGTGGAAATCTCAGGTAGTTCGCGTTCTTCAGCAAGGAATTCAGCAGGCGTGGTGGTGACCACAGTGGGATGCGTAGATAATCGCGAGAACCATTCTTCAGTGAATGGCCTGCCGTTATCGTGATGCTGGAAGTCTGACATGAACATCCAGTTCTCGCCATCCATGGCCACGGTCAGAAGATGTTCGCTCGGGTCCTTTCCTGCATACAACAACTGCTGTCTGATATCGTCACAATAGGAAAGGAAGTCAGAGACGGCTGCCTCTGGAGTCATCGAACCATATTGGAAAGCAACGCGGTCGCTGATCACTCGATCACGAAAAATGACTGAAACATTCCCAGTCTGCCAAGGAATCGCTAGATTCTCCGCTTCTTCCACATCGACGAAATCACCATTCATATCTTTCGAGGAAGAAAGAATCTCCTCATCAGAAACCATCCATTGGATTCCTACATCTGAAACGGGCTGGACCATCGCCGGACTCACCGCCTCTTCACTGGGCCACATTCCAACTGGGCGGAAGCCGAGTTCCTGCTCAAACAAGTCCATTCCATTCTCTAGATGAGTTGTGACATCCTCTGGCCACGAATCCTTATTGACCCTTATTCCATCCTCAAATGTCCACCCATCCATCATCAACAAGGGCATGATTGGGTGATAATATGGAGTAGTCGTCAATTCCACTTGACCTGAGGCTGCAAGTTCGGAATACATTGGTAGGATGTTCGACATATGCGCCTCCTGCGCATCGAGCACGTAATTCAGGTCCTGCAGAGAATATTGGCCATTCTGCTGGAACAGTTCGATGATGCCTTGGTCTCGATGACTTGCATTGTACGTACCCTGTACATAGGACGGGCTGAACTGGTACAGATACCACAACACCTGCAGGTCAAGGAAATCCTGAGCGGGCAATAAAGTGTCATCCATTATCGTGGCCGGCTTCAGATTATGTTTGGTCAAACCATAGATTTCCGAATATCGTTGACTGCTCTCGTAAACCCACCCGACTCTAGGGTCATCCTGGGTCACATTGTATATCCAACCGGAGTTCCAGAACGACTGGAACTGCATCGTATGCAACTCAAGTTCCGTCGCATTAGGATATCCTCCGCTATTCCATGAACGACGAGCGATGTCAGTGTGGACATCGAGTACTCCATTCTCAGAATAATCGAGTAACTGCTCGATGAATGAAGGAACCAGATTGTAAGTCACCTTGGTATCAGTAGAAGACAGAATTCCTGGTGAATCAACATATTCGGTCATAGCGTGGACGCGTACCCATGGCATCTCCACCATTCCTGTCAATTTGTTCTTGTAATACGGTTGATGTTGATGGAACACGATGGCTAGATTCAGAGCATCATCAACCTTGGTAGGCTCCCTCAAGTCTTCGATTACTGGAGAAGAAGAAGGGTCACTACCATTCAGGTCGAGCGCATAGAAATGAGTGAAGATTTCAGCCCCATTTGCAGTAGCCGGATTCTGTTGCGGAAAAGAGGTCCACACATGTCCTGCATCCTGCCATTGTGCCCATGCCAACAACTCAATTGAGGTAGGCGAGCCGATGGATAGTAGCGGAATGGAAAATTCAGAGACTTTGTTCTCTTCCCAACCAATCCACGCCTCGATGCCATTCTGTTCACCTTCAGCCCATGAGGTTCCATTCCAAGACATCAACCGGAAGTAACTGGAATCCTCGAGAATGAACGCATGGTCACCGAGAAATGGCAGGGTATGAGAGAATCCCCAATCTTTGGACAAGGCACCTCCATCCTCGGAGGTATTGAGATAGATGAACAAATCGGCTCCATCACTGAGCGATTGCCAATCAGTGCCATTCCAAGCCAAAGAAAGATGCGTGGAATTCCAATCCAAATGCAATGAAACCGCATTGCTATCAGTATCCATCAGTGTCTCTGGCCCCCAATCTGAAAGGTCGCCATCATGCGATACCTCTGCATAAACCAATGATAGCCATTGGGGAATCAAAAAAACGGCCACGACGGAGATGGCAATTCGGCGCACAGGGCTCGCGAAGGGATGATGATGTCAAAGGTTTTCCACGATTCAGGTCGAAGCATGGCACTGCACTCCGGAATCCTGTGTCACCCCACATCATTTCCTTCCGGAAACCTTGCTGAGGCAGAGCGTTTCATCGATATGCTGGTGGATTCCAAGGCCAGTCTCTGGCAATTGCTACCTCTGACCCCACCTGATGAACATGCATCCCCATATTCCTCCCCTTCGGCCTTTGCAGCGTGGGACGGATGGGTAGGAGAATCTGCAGGTTCTGAATTCAATATCTCTGCTGAATCATATTGGTTGGAAGATTGGGCGCTGTATCAAGTGATAAAGAAAGAACAGGATGGCAAACCTTGGTTCGAATGGCCTGATGAACTCAAGAACAGAGATGCTGCTGCAATGGCCCGATACTCAACGGTGGGAGTCATCGAGGAACAGAAGAGATTCATGCACCGTTGGACAGAAATCAAGGAATATGCAAAGAATAGTGGCGTGTCCATTATCGGAGATCTTCCAATCTTCATCGCTCATGATTCAGCCGACGTCTGGGCTCATAAGGAGTTGTTCCAACTCGACGAAGAAGGACAACCGGTAGTGGTTGCAGGAGTTCCTCCTGATTACTTCAATGAAGATGGTCAACGCTGGGGGATGGTGCTCTATGACTGGCAATCACATGAAGATGAAAAATGGGAGTGGTGGAGGCAGCGTATGAGACGCATGTTGCGCCTATTTGATATCGTCAGAGTTGACCATTTTCGTGGATTTCATTCGGCTTGGGCGATTCCAGCAGATGCTAAGACCGCTAAAGCTGGAACTTGGCAAGAAGGGCCGAAAGGTGCCTTGATTGAACAATTACTGGAGGTTGTCGATAGTCCAAGACAAATCATTGCTGAAGACCTCGGGATCATCC
>Ga0066853_10000329_pt1 | contig 17912 bp, 13 predicted proteins | sample ETNtaG_28_FD_67284 | JGI IMG/M metagenome (GOLD analysis project Ga0066853, IMG submission 67284) | Marine microbial and viral communities from oxygen minimum zone, Eastern Pacific Ocean - ETNP201406SV61 | ecosystem: Environmental > Aquatic > Marine > Oceanic | place: Pacific Ocean: Eastern...
ATGAGGCAGATCGAGCAGTTTCCTGCTGTAAAGAAAAAATGGCAGTCCTTGTATGAAGGTATTCACACCATTGTCTCCGTTCAGACAAAAATCATGGGAACGGCTGTTGGTAATATCTGTGTTGGCACGCCTGTATCAGACATCGCACCACCCCTGTTTACACTGGGTGCCAAGGTAAAAATCATAGGTAAAAACGGGGAAAAAACAGTACCTATTGAGTCCTTTTTTGTAGACCTGGGTAAAACAATTCTTGAACCGCACGAAATCGTTACCGAGATATCTGTCCCAGAACAGGCCACTGGAACCGGCAGCGCATTCATGAAGCTGGGGAAAACAGCTGAAGATATTGCCAAGATTAATGTGGCTGTAACCGTTAATCTTAAGGACGGGATTTGTCAAAAAGCCAAGATAGCCCTGGGAGCAGTGGCTGCAACACCGATACGGGCTACCGAAGCTGAAGAAGCTGTAAAGGGATTAGAACTGGATGACCGTTGTATCGAAAAAGCAGCTGAAGCTGCTGCTGAACGAGTAAAACCGATAACTGATGTCCGATCTACAGCACAATATCGAAAAGAAATGGTCAAAGTGCTGGTAAGGGATTCATTTAAACTGGCAATTGCCAGGGCATCGGAATAGGGAGAAATACAATGGGAAAAGAAATTGCAGACTTCATCATAAATGGAACAAAATATGAGGAGATCATTGAGCCACACATGTTACTGGTAGACGTGATCAGAGATAAAATCGGTTTAACAGGTACGAAAATAGCTTGCTGGGCTGGTGACTGCGGTGCCTGCACGGTCCTTATTGACGGCTTACCGATACTTTCATGTCTGACCCTGGCTGTAACAGCCAAAGGAAAAAATATTACAACCGTTGAGGGACTGGCTGATGGACATGAATTGCATCCGATTCAAAAGGCCTATGAAGAGAAAGGTGGTGTTCAGTGCGGTTATTGCTCACCAGGCATGCTGATGAGTACTAAATACCTGCTGGATGAGAACCCAAATCCCACCAGGGAGGAGATCGGCGAAGCTCTGGCCGGCAACCTCTGTCGCTGCACAGGTTACGTCAAAATAGTCGATTCCGTTGAGTATGCCGCTGAAATCATGGAAAAAGGAGGCACAAAACAATGACACAAGAACTACATTCCGTTGGTAAATCCAAGATTAAACGTGATTCAGCCCCTAAACTTACCGGAAAGGCCCTGTTTACAGCTGATATGAAAATGCCCGACATGTTGGAAGGTCGGATATTCAGAAGCACCGAGGCCCATGCAAATATTGTCAAGATTGATACATCAAAAGCAAAAGCACTGCCTGGGGTAATGGCTGTTGTTACCCATGATGATGTACCCAAAAGACCTTTTACCCGCTCTACTATGGCAGAGGGACTTCCTTCCTTTGCATACGAAGAAGAAGTATTGGATCAGTATATCTTGTCTGAAAAATCACGTTATGTGGGTGACTGGATAGCAGCAGTGGCTGCTGTAGATGTTTACACAGCTGAGAAGGCACTGGACCTTATTACGGTGGAATATGAAAAACTGACAGCTGTTTATGATCCTTTTGAAGCCAGCAAACCCAAAGGTCCGATTATTCACGAGTCGGCTAAAGATAACATTGCATCAGCTATGGAGCATCCATTCAATTGTGGTGAAGTTGAAAAAGGACTTGAAGAAGCTGATGTCGTGGTGGAACTGACAGGTAAAAATTCAAGGCAGAAACACTGCCATCTGGAACCTGATTCGGCCTTGGCGAGTTGGGGAACTGATGGAAGATTAACAATGATATCACCTTCCCAAGGAGCACACATGGCTAAAAAGCATTTCGCCAAGATTTTTGATTTGCCGGAAAAAAATATCAGGTGGATTTCTCCTGATATTGGAGGTGGTTTCGGTGCCAGGCTTGCCCTGGGAGTTGAACCGGTGGCTGCATTTCTGGCCAGAGTGACTGCAAAACCTGTCCGGGTTACAACCACACGGGAAGAAGATTTTGCAGGCTGGGGAGGCCGAACCGAACAGCACCAGACCATGAAACTGGGTGCAAAAAAAGATGGATCGCTAACTGCGTTGGATTTGAAAATTGTTTCTGATTCCGGTGCCTATTTCTCACACAGTGGAACCACCTCAGCAGTTAATATGCAGCACACCCTGGGTCTCTTTCGATGCCCCAACGTGCATGGTGAACTAAAGGTAGTATACACCAATACACCAATTGCCAGCGGCTTCAGGGGATACGGCAATGTGGAAGGAGCATTTGTTCTGCAACAGGGTATGGACATGCTGGCTGAAAAAGCGAACATGGATCCCATCGACTTTAGAATGAAGAATATCAAAGAGGTAGGAGAACCAAGCTTTTTTATCCCCGTACCACTTGATCATTGCGCCTTGAAGGAGTGCATTGCCCGGGGGGCTGAAAAAATCGGATGGAAAGAGAAATGGAAAGGTTGGAATACAAAAAATGAGGGGCGTTATAGAAAGGGAATCGGGATGTCAGTTATGAATCATGCCAGTGGTGCCGGCGGATTTCTACTGGAACATTCCAGTGCCATTATCAAGCTGAATGAAGATGGTTCTGCAGTTCTTACAGTAAGCCCCTGTGAAATGGGCCAGGGAATTTTGTGTGCTCTCTCACAGATTGCGGCGGATACTATCGGTATCGACTTTGAGGATGTCCAGGTTGTAACAGGAGATACAGATGTAACACTGTTTGATATTGGTTCCCATGCCAGTCGGTCAACCCTCGTCATCGGAAATGCAGTTGTAGATGCTGGAAACAAAATTAAAGCCATACTTCTCGAGTCAGCAGCTGAAAAACTTCAAAAAAAAGGGGTGGAAGAACTTGATGTAAGCGATGGAAAGGTATTTGTGAAAGCATCTCCGGAAAGTTTTGTTGAGGTTAAAGAAATCGCCTTTGAAGCTATTTACAATTACACAGATTCAGGCGCTCACATTTCAGCTACTGGCTCCTATTTATCTACAAGTCATAATCCAAGCTTTCAAGCTGGTTTTGCGGAGGTGGAGGTTGATACAGAAACCGGGCAGGTTAACATTTTGAGAATTGTGCTGGCCCATGACATTGGTAAGGCCATTAATCCCTTGCAGGTGGAGGGGCAACTAGAGGGGGGTGCGGCACAGGCGATCGGTTTAGCTTTGTATGAAGATTTTGTCGTTGACACCCAAAACGGACATACCTTGTCGGACAGTTTTAGTACTTACAAAATACCTTCCACACTGGACATGCCTCCTATTGATATCATTCTTGTGGAAGATCCTGCTCCCGCAGGTCCATTTGGTGCAAAAGGAGTGGGAGAGCCGGGTATGGTAAATATCACTCCGTCTATCGCCAATGCCATATATGACGCCGTGGGAGTCAGGATAGAAACGATGCCATTATCACCGGAAAAAATCCTGGCAGCCTTGAAGGCCAAAAATTAGTATCAATCCTGTAAGGGAGAAGGAACCTGTATTTTATCAAATATGGGTAGTACAGGTTCATAAAATTTTTTTTCAATCTCGATATTGAATAATTTGGAGTAAAAGAACAAATTATCCGCTTTTTAGAAGGACAGATCTTAAAAGCTGCTGATAGACCACAGCTTATTGATTTAGATCTATGTAATTGAATTAGAAAATAAATCCATTGAGTTTTGGTAAGATTTTTCCGGCCCGTCAGGTCATGATCTGGAAGACAAGTGTGTATTGGGTTTTTTTGTTGATCCGAAAATAAACCGATTAAAACAGGGGGCATAATTTGAACTGATTAATTCGATTGTGGGGGCCTTGTCATGTTAACAGATGACATCGTCACATTAATATGGTCAGAATACATTCCCAGACAATGTCCGTTATGCTAATGGAATTTGATGTAACCGCCACGACCTCGGCGCCGGTTCGTAGAAGTATCAAGCGTATTCCGCAGTCTACAAAAGGCCTTTTAAAGAAAATATATTTAGAGGTGAAAGTTATGAGAATAATTGATCCACATTTACATTTGAATATGATGCGAGGCAAAGACCTTGATGCGCTAGCGATCGCAGGGGTAGAGGCCGCTGTGCTCCCTATCCCACATATTATGCCATGGATGCAGTCTGCGGCTAACCTGATTAAGATGTGGGATAATTTTGTCGAGTTTCAGGTGAAGCATCCCGCATCATTGGGTATTCACGTGCGCGTTTTACTTGGCATTCCTTTTTATGGTATGGCGGAAGAGGCGGTAGAGGAGTGTTTACAAAAACTTCCCGAATATCTGCAACATCCTAATGTGTGTGGCGTAGGTGAGATCGGTATGGATGCCGGTATCGAAGTTGAGGAGCGCTTGTTCAGAGTGCACCTGCAGATTGCTAAGGAGGCAAATCTTCCAGTTGTATGTCATACCCCCACTCCAAAAGAACCGCAGGCGCAGACTGTGTTGGATCAAATCATCCGAGTTATTCATGAGGAAGGTTTTCCAATTGATCGCGCTGTATTGGATCACTCAGGTAAAAACACAATTAAGACCCGCATTGCCGAAATGGACGCCAGAATTGGTCTCAGTCTTTGCTACGACAAACTGAGACCTGAAGACGCCGCTGAAATCGTTCGCGATTTTCCCGAAGCGCGGGACCGGATATTTATCAACTCTGAGTTTGGCAACTCCGGGGAGGGCTATTTCTCCGTGCCCAGAGCGGTAAGAGATATGAGAATGGTGGGTGTATCCCGTGATGTAATCGATCAGGTCGTTTGGGACAATCCAAAAAAGTTTTTTAACTTGGACGTCAATTGATCTTCGTATCATCAGACGGTCCTCATGTTGGTCCGAACTCTTTTGGGCAAGTAAGGAATCCTCTTTAGGGGAAACGGATAGTTGAGGGGCCTAGCCTTTATCCAAATAATATGTCATAATATCAACTAGTTACATGACCATGAACCGACATCAACTGTCCGTGCAAGACGCCTGCGTGAACGCCGCGCCAGGGATATTGCCATGGTCGCGCCGGTCGAAGTCGGCGAGGGCGGCGTCGAGCTTCTGGTCGGCAACGGGTTACTCAAGCACCACTAAACGGCTGACCGGCAGGCGGTCGGTGAAGCGTGTTTATCGGCCCTTGAGCAATGGGCCGAGGGCCGTGGCGCACGGTCCACGGGACAGGGTTATTGAGTTTTGGTAAGATTTTTTCCGGCTCGTTAGGTCATGAGCTGGAAGACAAGTGTGTATTAGGTTCTTTTGTTGATCCGAAAATAAACCGATTAAAACAGGGGGGATAATTGTGAAATACAGGATTGGAGTTGATTGTGGAGGAACCTTTACCGATTTGGTCCAGATGGATGAAAACGGCCGGGTTAAAGTCGTCAAGACATCCTCTACACCGCAGGATCTATCGATTGCCATTGAGGATGCTATTAGCAAGTCCTGCATCGATCTCAATGATGTCACCTTTTTTTCTCATGGATCTACCGTCGGTATTAATACGGTAATCCAGAATAAAGGCGCAAAAACAGCCATTGTAACAACAAAAGGCTTCAGGGACGTTATCGAATTAAGACGTGGTCAGCGGGTGATCGATAAGCCAAACGACATGTATAATCTCCAGATGGATATCCCCCAGGACTATGTGGGGGGGTATGATCCACTGGTGCAACGTCCTTACCGATTTGAGATACCGGAAAGGATTGATTATAAAGGTCAGGTAATAACGCCACTTGATGAAAAGGCTATCCGCCAGGTAGCTGAAAAGATCAAAGAAAAAGAGGTGGAAACCGTTGCTGTTTGTTACTATTTCTCTTTTGTCAATCCACAGCATGAACAGAGAACAAAAGAGATTCTGGAGGAATTGCTTCCGGATGTCTGTATATCAGTTTCCAGTGAGATACTCCCTATTATCAGGGAGTACGAAAGATTAAGTACAACAGTAATAAATGCGTACATAATGCCTATCATGCAGGTATACCTGGCGAACCTCCAAAATAAGCTTGCCGGTTTTGGTTACGACAAAGATTTTTATATAATGCAATCAGGCGGCGGCATTATGTCGTCGACGCAAGCGAGCGCTCGCCCAGTTTATACGATCGATTCGGGACCGGCTGGCGGTGTAACTGCTGCTGCAGAGCTGGGAGAAAAACTGGGATTTCGGGACGTTATATCTTTCGATATGGGTGGTACCACAGCCAAAGTCTGTGTAATCCGTGATGGTAGCCCGGAGGTAACGACGAATTACTGGGTTGATGGCAAGTATTTTATTGGCGCCCCGGTCATGGAAATGGTGGAAATAGGAGCTGGTGGTGGCAGTATGGCATGGTTGGATCCAGCAGGGGCAGTCCATGTAGGGCCTCAGAGCGCGGGTGCTGATCCCGGACCAGTCTGTTACAAACGTGGTGGAGTAAATCCCACCGTTACGGATGCAGATCTTGTACTGGGTTATATTAACGCGGATTACTTTCTGGGTGGTGAGATGACTGTAGATCTGGAAGCATCCAGAAATGCCGTCCGGGAAAAGATAGCTGAAAAATTGGGAATTGAAGAAGCTGACGCTGCGCTTGGAATATACAATATGATTAATGCCAATATGCTGGCTGCCATGCGTATTGTCACGGTTCAAAAGGGATATGATCCCAGGGATTTCAGTCTCATGGTATCCGGTGGTACGGCGGCAGTCCACGCGGTTCGCATGGCTCAAGAGTTACATATCCCACGTGTGATCTGTCCGTTGGCCCCGGGAACCTTTTCCGCATATGGCCTGATTACGGCAGATGCCCGATATGATGCATGCAAATCATATGTTTCAATTACCTCCCAGGCGGATCCTGACTTAATGCAGAAAATTTTTGCTGAATTAAAGGAGGAAGGGATCAGTAAAATCATGGAGCTTGGGTTCCAAAAAGATGAAATTGAAGTGCACTATAAAATAGATATGCGCTATGCAGGTCAGGCTCACGAGGTAGTCGTGGATGTTTTACCCGAGATGCTGGATAAAGGAATTGATCAAAGTACGATATCAGATCTGGAAGAGCACTTTCATGAGCAGCACAACGAGTTATTCGGACATTCATCAGCAGGTGCGAGTGTTGAGTTCATCACGCAGACAGTGATTGTAACCGGGCCTACTGATAAGGGAGAAATGTCTGAGATCGAGGTAGGAACCAAAAATTCTGACCAGGCCTTTAAAGCCTTACGGAGTGTTTACTGGGAAGAGTTTAAGGAGTTTCGGGATTCTAAAACCTATGATCGCTATCTACTCAAGGCGAATAATGTGATTGCGGGACCCGCTATTATCGAACAGATGGACACGACCATCGTTATTCCTCCAAATCAAAAAGCAACTGTGGATCGATATGGCAATATCATCATTGATATCACCGCATAACTTGAGATGAGATTCTAAAATGGAAAATAAAAATTCAACAAAAAATGCCTTTACTTTCGGTATACTGAATAGCCTCCTGGAGGCGATACCTGCTGAGATGGCAGAAGTTTTAAAACGTACTTCCTATCACCCTATTTTTAATGAAGTCCTGGATTTTTCAACGGCTGTGCTCAATGGTAGAGGTGAGCTGATCGCCACATCGATGGGGGTCTCGGTTCACCTTGGGGCGTTGGAGCTTTCGGCGCTGGCTATTATCAATCACATTGGATTGGATAACCTGAACCCAGGGGACATTCTGATTCATAACAATCCTTTCCCAGGTGGGACACACCTGCCGGATGTGGATATCCTTGCCCCTGTATTCTATCAGGATAAACTTGTCAGTTTTACCGTAGCAAGGGGACACCACGGGGATATCGGAGGTGCGCATCCAGGAAGTTTTGCAGGGGATTCTACGAGTATCTTCCAGGAGGGAGTTCGCATACCACCCATTAAACTATATGACGCGGGTGTGTTGAATGAAGGTTTTAAAGATCTTCTGCTAACCAATGTCAGGGTTCCGACCTTCACCTGGGGTGATTTACAGGCGCAGGTTGCTGGATGTCACTTGGGAGAAAAACGAATTCATGAAATGTATGAGAAATATGGCCCTGATCTCATGGATGAAGTTATGGAATGGTCCATGGATCATTCCGAACAGTTGATGCGCACGGAAATAGAGAACTTACCGGACGGAGACTATACTTTTGCGGATTTCCTAGACAATGATGGCATTGAAAAGGAAAAAGAGATCAAAATCCATGTGAAGGTTACCATTAAAGGAAAAGATATTACTTTTGATTTCAGTGGTTCGGATGATCAGGTCAAAGGACCTGCCAACTGTGTCCTTGGCGTTGTCTTTTCAGCTACTTATTGTGCCTTGTTCAATGTTACTGATCCAACTATCCCAAAAAATCATGGTTGTTACAGGCCGATCACAATTATTGCTCCGGAAGGCAAGATCATCAATGCCAGATATCCTGCACCGGTGGTTAGTGGAAACACAGAAACCTCTCTCCGTATTATTGACACAATCACTGGCGCCCTTGCCAGGGTGATACCCGACCGAGTAATTGCCTCTGATTCCGGAACGGCGACAGCCCATATTGCTGGCGGACTTGATCCCAGAACGAATGAGTTCTATGCCTGGTATTTAGGAGCGGATCCGTGCGCCTGGGGAGCAAGGGCTACGAAAGATGGTTTTGGTTGTGCCGGAGGACCAAGAATTGGCGGACATGTTGCGCAAATTCCCATGGAAGTATTCGAGACCAGATTTCCATTTTTCGTAGAAGAATATGCCTTGGTAAATGATTCAGGTGGTCCGGGTCAATTCAGGGGTGGTTTGTCTGGAAAGACTGTGATTCGACCAATTGATCATGAATGTGAAATCGGTGGTTGTAATGACAGAGCTCAGATACCGCCTTATGGAATTTTTGGCGGTATGCCCGGTCTGCATGGTGAAAACAAAATTATTCATAAAGATGGTTCGGTAACGGAAATTGACCGGGCAGGTGGGGAAAAAGCTCAGTCTGGTGAGACAGTTTTTTTCCGTGCGCCTGGAGGTGGTGGCTATGGTGATCCCCTTGACAGGAAAATTGATTATTTGCAGCATGATGTCATGAATGAATATGTGTCTATCGAAAGCGCGAAACGTGACTATGGCGCCGTTATCGATGAAGAGACATGGCAGATTGATCGTGACGCAACTGAGAACAACAGAAAAAAACTCAAAGCCGAATGGCAGAGGGAAACGATTTTTATTGATCAACAATCCCTGCCATTTGCCAAAAGAGAATTTAGAATTGTCAAAATGGAAGAAATGAATTTTTAAACCCAATTTCAAGGAGTTATTATGAATTCAAAAAAGAAGACTCATATTTTGGAATATGCTGGCAAAAAACAGCGATTTGCCCAGTCGGTCGTTACTGGCGACCTTGTCTTTTTGTCCGGTTCAAGCGGTCGAACGATGGAAACAGGCGAAGTCTCGTCTGATGATCCCAAGGAACAGACGAAAGTAGCTCTTGACAAGGTAAAATCAGCGCTTGAAACAGCCGGGAGTTCCCTGGAAAACATCCTCAAGGTGGTTATTCTTTTTAAAGATATCAAACACTATGAGGCAGTCAAACAGGCGGAATTTGAATATTATCAGAAGAATGCGCCCGCGCTAGCCGATGAACCACCGGCCAGTACGGTGTATCAGGTTGTGTCTCTTTCGAAGGATAACATGCTAGTGGAGTTCGATATTATTGCATTGAAAAATTAAGCTACCAAAATGATCACATCTTCTGCTCCTCCACGCCAATTTTCCCCTTCCGGCTGGTCACTGCTTCAACCACGCTCACGATCCTACCCCCGAATTTCTACAGATATTGATTGCGATTTTTGTGTTGTTGGGGCTGGGTGGTCCGGACTAGCAGCCGCGCATCGTCTTGCCACCAGCAATCCGGACTCCAGGATCGTTCTTGTCGATGGAGGCGCGATTGGCAGTGGGGCCGGGGGAAGCAATTCCGGTTTCCTGTTCGACGTTCCGTTTGTATTCAGCGATGACGCCTATAAGGGGCGGGAAGACGAGGGCCGTTTTGAAATCCGCTTGTACCGGGACGTCATTAATGGCATCCGGAAACTTGTAAAATCCCATAACATCGAATGTGGTTGGTCTGAGATCGGACAGTACCATGTCGCCGCCGGCAAGCAGGGTGAACGCGACCTCGGCGTCATCGAAAAGAGCCTGATGAATCTGGGTGAGGAACATGTTGTTTACGGTGGCTTGGAGATTGCTGATCGATTGGGGACGGATTATTACACGCGTGCGATCCACACCCCGGGGACGGTACAAATAAATCCGTTTGCCTTGTTGAACGGCATCGTAACCTCTTTGCCCGAGAGCATTTCCGTTTACGAAAACTCGCCGGTACATACAATTGACGAAGACCGACCCGTCCGGGTCCGGTGCGATGGCGGGACGGTATCTGCGGGCCGTTGTTTGGTCACTTCAAATACTCATCTGCGCGCTTTTATAGGTTCCAGCGCCAATCTCATTCCGCTCATGACCTTCGCGGCAATCACCAAGCCTATCGGGCCTAAGCAATCGGTAGGAAGGCAAGACAATTCCATTTGGGGCGTCGTTCCGTCATCCCTGTTCGGGACAAGTATGCGCCGTCTTGGCGACGATCGCTTATTGGTGCGCAATACATATGCCTTTGCCGCGGACTACAACGTGCCTGAGAGGATTTGGGCAAGGGCACAGGATCGGCTCCGCGTGTCGTTGCAAAGACGTTTTCCCGATGCTGGCAACATTGAAATCGAGCATACCTGGGGTGGTCTGGTTTCAACGTTTCGAGATGCAAAAGGATTTTTTGGTCAGATCGATAAAGGGATTTTTGCCGCGACTGCGTCCGGAATGCCGGTCTCTATTCTCTACGGGCAACAACTTGCAGAACTCGTTCTGGGAAACGACAGCGAGACCCTTGGCTTTGTTCGTCGGTACTCAAACCCTGGCCGACTTCTGCCCGATCCCTGGTTCGGCATGTTTGCGAGCTCAGGCCTGGCCTTGCAACAAATCAGAGCGTGTCGAGAGATTTAGCTGGATATAACTGCCGTCGAAGCCGGGCTGTCGGAAGGCTAATGTCCTAGTTTGGTTATTAGCGGACCCTTTGAACTTATTAATACTATGTCCGCTTTACCCCTAAAAGCAGACATTGGGTGATAAATGATCTTAATTAAGCTTTTAGTTTAATGCTATTTAGCTAAGCCTCACAGTTTACTTTGACCCTGGGGACCATACATTTTTATGGGCTGAGTGTTTTTCTTCGTTCCACTCATGTTCTGTGCCTTCACCCGTAAACACTGCAAATACTTCACAGCCATCAGGGTACTCATAAGGGCCATGTAAATTGTCCCACCCAAATACATAATCCCCAGGCCGCAGGTCCTTTCCTGCTACACACATCCTGCCTTTTAATACGACGATTGAGTGCCAACTTTTATGGCTATGCTCGGGTTCAACATATCCAGCAGGGAACCTTACCTTCATATCAACCCTCTTCATTGCCTCATCTTTTGCAAATACTTTTACTTGAATTCCGGTAGGTAGTGTTAACAAGTTATTATCTAAACCATCTTCCCAAGGTATTTCATCATCGTGAATAGCTTTAAAAGTATGATCAAATGTATCTGCTTTCTCAAGGTCACTATTGGTCATTCTAATCTCCCATAACTTAGTATAACTAATACCGAATGATTCGACTTTCTCGGAGATTAGTCAAGTAATCCTATTGCTGATTGTCCCCCGTCAGCGCCTATGGCACTAGCTTGTAGTATTTGATAAGAGAGAGTTTTTGGCTCATCGCAACAGGCGTCCACCATAACCCTTGAGAAATCGAGCCGGACCATGCCGATTCTGTTGTCCCACTGCTCCATCACAAGATGTAAGTATGCTGCCAACACACCTGACAGGCTTACGACGATAAAAAAATCCAACTTCATGGTAGATTTCCTTCTTCCTACAATATTGTCATGAACAGAAGTCTGCCCATCAGCCCATATAGTGAGGCTGGGGCACGGGACCGCATCAACCGATCGGTTACGTCACCCATAATGGGCGGCAGATACCGGCACTAAGGGCTTTTATCGGCGCCATATGCATAAAAATTAAATCTCTCGGAGTGGCGGCCGATCAAATTATCCAGGCTGCCTTTTCAGGGAATGCGAACGAATAAATACCTACTGACATGGCCGCTATTGGCTATAAGAAGACGTCCTCAACCGCCAATTTATGTTCCTATGTACCCGAAAGCAGACATTGGGTGATAACTGATTTTAAATTAAGCCCTAAGCCTCAAACTTAGAGTGCCCCCCAAATAGTGTTACATTTCCCACGAATTTAGATGTCATCTGGGAAATGTCGGTTCATCCAATTTGCCGCTAGACGCAAAATTGATCGCCGTCAAGGTCGGCCCGTCCGATTCCAAGTATATTTCCTCCTGTCTAGAATCTAATTCATTTTATGTGTTAAATTATGTGTAAAAAATTAGGGAGAATTATCATGAAAAGATTTACGATTTTGGTTTTCGTTTTACTATTCGGATGGGCGCTTGGCGCAAGCCCGGCTCTCGCCCAACAAGGTGCGGTCGCACAGCGCGCAGTCGACGGTGCGAAGCAGTACGTCAAAAAACACAATATGAAGAATCCCACGCAAAAGATGTTGCTGAACTCACTGTTCCGTAACGCGATGCCGGACTTCGTCAAAATGTGGAAGGAATTAACCGGCGTCCAGGTTATTAGTGAGCCCTTGGGCTATACCGACATCCCAAGCAAGATCATGGGCGAAGCGGTGGCTAAGACCGGGGCGTTCGACATTTTCAACGACTTTCCCTACACCCAACCGGACGCCGCTGGTGCCGGGGTGCTGAAATCCCTCGACGAATACGCGGCCAAGGGCAAACCCGACTTCTCGGGCATTCCAAGCGCCTTCCTGGGGCAGCAGAAATATAACGGCAAGCTCTACAGCATGGTTCTGGACGGTGATCACATCATGCTGGTCTTGCGTAAGGATATCGTCGAAAACCCGAAGGCGATGGCCGAGTACAAGGCAAAATACGGCAAAAATCCCGGCTGCCCGGCGACCATGGCCGAGTGGGAGCAGATGGCTAGTTTCTTCCATACCAAGGCCGGCCAGACGCGCTGGGGCATAAAATTCGAGAAACCGCTGTACGGCGCAATGGCTTATCGCTCGGTTAATTTCTCACACCGGCATTTCCCGTCCTATTTCGGCGGATTGCTGTTCGACAAGGACATGAATCCACGCATCAATACCGCGCAAGGTATCAAGGCGATCAAGGCATTTTCATCGATCGTCAAATACATGCCGGAAGATGTCCAAGGTTGGGGCACGCCGCAGATCTATCCGTTCTGGGGAAGCGGCCAGGCCTTTTCGGTAATGTCCTTCCCGTCGATCTTCGGTTACGCCAACGCCAACCCGAAGAGCAAGGTCAAGGGCAAGCAAGTGCCGTGTATCATTCCGGCGACGACGGCACCCGGCAAGCCGGTCCGGCGTGCCTCCGAAGCTGCCGGTACGGGTTACATGATCAACGCCTATGGCAAGCATCCGGAACTCGCCTACTACTTTGTTCAATGGATGACCAGCCCGTCGATCGGCAATCAGGCTATTGCCCATCGTAAGGGTTTCTGGGATCCCTACCGTACGGCGAACCTGAATGTTCCTGGCATCCTGGCCAAGTTTGGTCCGGAATTCTTGAAGACGACGATGGAAAATGCTCAGTACACGACTTCGCTTCTTTTCATCGACGGGCACTATGAGTACATGAAGATACTCGATAACAACCTTGCCAACGTGATGAACAGAAACATCACGGCCGAAGCCGCCGCCAAGAAAATCGAGGCTGGCTGGAATAGGGTCACCAAGGACATCGGGCGCAAGGAACAGATCACGGTCTGGCGCAAAGGTGTCAACGACGGTCTGTACATAGACAAGTTCTAAAAATAGCGAAACCGTGCGCGTAACCGACGCACGACTGGCCAAGGTCAGTCGCGCGCCGGGCGTACGGGACCGTGGCGGCCTACTCTCCCCGCCCGGGCGCAATTGCATACAAATTGCATATTAGCCAATGACGAAATAAATGACCGAAAGTACAACACTTGCCGCGAGCGTCCACAGAAATGGTTTACTGTCGCGATTAAGCGCTTGGTTTTCCCAGGAACGGGTGTTCCGCTGGATTCCATTCGTCATGGTTGAGGGGATGTTCATTCTGATCCTGATCATCCCCTTTGCGCTGACCATCTACATTAGTTTCTTGCGCTGGCGGGCGAACCGGCCCTTTGAACAGGCCTACCTGTCAGGGCTCCGTAACTACGAAAGCGTTATCGCCGATAGCGGTTTCTGGGATTCCCTGGGCCGAACCTTCTATTTTGCCGGCGCCGCCGTTGTGTTCGAACTGATCATCGGATTTTTCTTAGCCTTGATGGTACACCAGATTACCCGTGGCCGTCGCTTTTATATAACGATCCTCCTGATCCCGATGATGGTCGTGCCGGTGGTTGCGGGCTACAACTTCTCGATGATCTATCTGGATAGCGGCCCGCTAAACCAGATTCTGGCGCCGGGTTTGAACCTGTTCGATATCAATCCGCGGATCCGCTGGCTGTCTAACCCGATAGCCGCCCAATGGGCGATTATTCTGGCCGATATTTGGCAGTGGACGTCGCTGACATTTCTGATTTTCCTGTCGGGCTTCTCGGCGCTGCCGCCGCAACTGATTAACGCTGCCCGCGTCATGGGTGCCAGCCGCCGTCAGACTTTCTTTTGGGTCGAGTTGCCGTTGCTCAAACCGGCGATCGTGATCGCCGTCGTCATCCGCTCGATGGAGGCACTCAAAATGTTCGACCCGGTGGTGCTGTTGACCTTCGGCGGGCCGGGTACGTCAACCCAGACGGTCGCCTATTATCTGTGGGAGCAGGTGTGGCAGTTCAATAAATACAGTTTCGGCGCGGCGGCATCGATCATGTTGTTAATCATATTTTCGGTGCTGATCTTCTTTGGCATCTACCTAATCGGCCGGCAGGGCAAAGCTATCGAACGAGGAGAAGCGTGATGTCAACTGATGCGAAACAAGCGCTTCAAATAGCCAACCGCCGGCGCTGGAGAAGGACCGTCGTCCGCCACTCGATTCTCATTGGCTGGGGACTGATCATCATGTTTCCGATCTTCTGGATGATCCAAACCTCGTTCAAGGACGCTCACGAATGGGTGACGTGGCCGCCGCACTGGGTGCCGCAAGACCCGACCCTAAAGAACTACGAGCAGATATTCACCTTCGATGTGCAGCAGTCCGGGGTGGCTCGCGAGGCGACGGAACAGCCCTTCAACATATGGGGGGCAGTTGCCGATTCGTTGATAATCTGCACCACCTCGGCTCTGATCGCGCTGTTCATGGGCGCCTTCCTGGCCTACGGTATTTCGCGCTTTAACGTCGGGGGCGGCAAATTCCGCCACAGTGTGCTGATTATCCGCATGATCCCGCCAATCGTTATCGCCATTCCATTGCTAATGTATTACGCCATCATGGTTCCCCTGGCGAGCGAGACGGTTCTTGGCTTTCGCCTCAGCTTGTTCGACACGCAGTTTGGCATGAGTTTGTTGTATATCACCATCACCTTGCCGTTCGTGATCTGGATGATGCTGAGTTTCATCGATGAAGTTCCCTACACGCTCGAACATGCCGCGCGAATCATGGGGGCAGGGCGGCTATACACCTTACGCCGAGTGGTGCTGCCTCTGGTCGCGTCTGGCATGGTTGTCACCTTTCTTTTTGTGTTTATCCTGAACTGGGCGGAATTTTTACTGTCGCTGACCTTGACGCATCCGGATGTCTCAACGCTTCCGGTTCTACTGAACAAATTCCAGAGCGCCTCGGAAGGCCGGCTCTACGGCCCCCAGGCCGCTATCGGGACGGTTATTACAATCCCTGTCGTCGTCCTCGGCGTTCTGATTCAAAAGCACTTGATCAAGGGTTTCAGCTTCGGCACCATCCGGAAATAACAAACTAACCTTCGGTAAGGGAGAAAGTATTGGCACAGATTGGTCTCAAGGAAGTGGTCAAGAAATTCGGCGACTTTGTTGCTGTGAATGGCGTCAGCCTGGACGTACACGATGGCGAATTTCTGATCCTAGTTGGCCCGTCGGGTTGCGGCAAGACCACGACGCTCAACATGATCTCGGGTCTGGAGTCACCGACCAGTGGAGAGATCATTATCGGCAATAGGGTGGTGAATGACATCGAACCCGGCGAGCGCGGATTAGGGATGGTCTTTCAGGACCTTGCTCTGTTTCCTCACATGACCGTCTTCGAGAACATCGCCTTTGGCCTGCGCGTAAAAAAGACGCTCGAGCCGGATATTGATAGGCAAGTCCGCGCCGCGGCCGAGGCTATGCACATTCTGCCGCTCCTGGGCAAACGCCCGGCCCAGTGTTCAGGTGGCGAATCGCAGCGTGTCGCGTTAGCGCGCACTATCGTCAATGACCCGTCCGTGTTCCTTATGGACGAGCCCCTTTCCAGCCTTGACGCCAAATTGCGGGTCGATATGCGCACCGAACTCAAGGCTCTGCACGAACGGCTCAACGCGACCTTTGTCTATGTCACCCACGACCAGGCCGAGGCCATGACCATGGCCGACCGGATCGTGGTCATGAACGGTGGCCTGGTCGAACAGATCGGTGGTCCTCTCGACATATACGACAAACCGGCGAGCCGCTTCGTCGCCGGCTTCTTCGGCACGCCGACGATGAATTTCCTACAGGGTGAGATTGTCGCTGCAAACGGCGCGCTGACATTCCAATGCGAACATATCGAACACTTCTTGGCGGAGAATACACCGGATAGCCTGGCCGGCAAGCAGGTGATCCTTGGTGTGCGCAGTGAACATGTGGTTGTGAATTCGGGCGGCCAACAGGGGCAGGTGAAGCTGATCGAGCCGCTCGGCGATGTGAGCCTGGTGTTCTTTGAATCCGGGGGACAAGAACAGCTGGTGGCCAAGGTGGCCCCGGAGTTGCGGTTTTCGTCAGGAGATCAACTGACCTTTGGTTTTCAGGCGGCGAAATGTCACCTGTTCGATTTTGATAGTGGCACCCGGCTGAACTGAAGTGAGGGTGATCCGTAACTGGCGGCTCAGGCAGCGTCGCCGAGACCAGATACATCTACACAGGGATGTGACCCAAGAGGATTTATCGCAGAGAACAACCTGAAACAGGGGGGGAATAACATGTTAAAGATCGCCGTAATCGGCCTCGGATGGTGGGGAAAAACTATTGTTGATTGTCTGCAAGAGAGCGATCGTGTCCGTGTGGTCAAAGGCATGGATGTGGATCTTGAAGCCGTACGTGGCTTCGCCGAAAGCAAAGACTTGTCCCTGACGGACAGATACGAGGACATACTGGCTGATCCCGGCATTGACGCCGTCATTCTGGTGACCCCCCATGGCGCCCACGAAGAGCAGGTCCTCGCGGCGGCAGCGGCCGGCAAGCAGATTTTCTGCGAGAAACCTCTGGCGCTGACGGCGGTGGGCGCAAAACGCATGGTCGATGCCTGCACCGCCAAAAACATCGTCCTCGGCGTTGGCCACGAACGCCGGTTCGAGAGCGCACTTGAGGAAATGAAGCGGATGTTGGATGAAGGTGAGTTGGGCACTCTCCTCTACCTTGAGTTCAACGCCTCCTACAATCTGTTCGCTGGCAAGCCGGATGCACGTTGGCGGCAGGACCCTAAGCATGCGCCCGCCGGTACGATGACGGCGTTGGGCATCCATCTGACCGACTATATCCAGACCCTAGCCGGGCCGGTGCGGGAACTCACTGCGCGCATGTCCCATCGTTCCGACGATTTCCCCAACGAGGACGTCCTCACGGTCCAGTTTTTGTTCGAGTCCGGTGTGCTTGGCACCTTTGCCAGCATGGCGACGACTCCCTTCTATCAACGTATGACGGTCTTCGGCGACCGGGGATGGGCTGAGGTGCGCGA
>Ga0066853_10000334_pt1 | contig 17791 bp, 11 predicted proteins | sample ETNtaG_28_FD_67284 | JGI IMG/M metagenome (GOLD analysis project Ga0066853, IMG submission 67284) | Marine microbial and viral communities from oxygen minimum zone, Eastern Pacific Ocean - ETNP201406SV61 | ecosystem: Environmental > Aquatic > Marine > Oceanic | place: Pacific Ocean: Eastern...
GGGGTCTGACCAGGCATCTCCATCACTGTCAGGGCAACCTAGTCTGTCCTCCCAAGAATCGCCCCATGCATTTGGACAGGCATCGCTGCGCGGTGAATTGGGTTGGTCGCCCACCCAGTCTCCATCACTATCCAGCCATTGATATCTATCAAGTGGGAATGCATCGACCTGAGTCACATCGGAAATCAGTTGTCCCGGCCATTCGGGTGGGCGGATTGCAATCCATGAAGCATTGGCGAAATTATCTCCCCAGTTGTCTCCATCCGTATCATTCCATTGCAGTGCATTATCGATGAAAGCATCTCCTCGCTGATTGATATGATATTCTGTTCCTTCTTCTTCCTCATAGAGGTAATTGTCCCCGTAACCGTCCTCATCGGCATCTGCCCATTGTTCCGGATCATCAATGAATACATCCGCTCCATCACTGATGGTCCACAATGTGTCTGGATCGCTGTAGCCATCACCATCTTGATCTGGACAGCCATACCTGTCATGTTGAGAACCGCCAGCAACCAATAAGCAAGCATCGGGTTCATTGGCTGGTGCGGGATTGTCACCATATCCATCTCCATCAGTATCATCCCATTGCGTTCCATCATCAGGGAAGGCATCAACCACCCCGTCACCTTGGTCACTGCTGTTGTAGCCATCATTGTCTGGATCGAGGTCTGCAAACCAATAATAGATTCCCTGATCATTACGGCTATGCACAGAAACTAGATTTTGTCCATCGGGATGCCAAGAAATCCCTTGTGCAGTCCCACAATTATTACTTCCCCAACCGCCACTACACCCGCTGGGGCGGGGGCCAGAAACCACATCTTTCAGACCGCCACCAATCGTATCGAATATCTTGACCGAATTTCCATCCGTAGAATAATAGGAGATGGAAAATGCTACCAATACTCCATCCGGTGAAATGTCCACGTCCTCACATCCAGTAGAGAATGTTTTCTCCCATATCTTGACTCCGGAATGTGCATTCCACATTCTCCCCTTGGCATTAGAAGAAGCCCATGCTTCACAAGTTGCAAAGTGGTTTCCATCAGGAGACCATGCAATATCCATGATGGTACTCGATGCAGTTCCGGTCATACTACGATTGATCTGCCAATTAACCGATTCATATATCCACATATCGTCATTACCACCAATGGCTAATCTGCTACCATCAGGAGACCAATCCACAGAGTAGAATCTATCCTCACCATTTGGATTCAAAGTCTGTATCTGTAAGCCGGATGAGACATTGATTATCTTGACCTGTCCATTGGTTCCACCATTGCCTGAACGCCCAATGGCTACAGCAATCAAGGATTCATCTGGGCTCCAAGCGAGATTGTATGGATTATCATTGCTTCCTACATCCACATCTATCCTATTCTGTTCGGTGAGGTTTTCAGCATACCAGATTCCCAAGATATCTCCATAATCAATCGTGGCTGCAATCATCGTCCCATCTGGAGACCATTTTGCATCCGAAATTTCTCTGCCTTGACCATCATACGTCAATTGAACAGACAAGATATTGTTCTTGCCAGAGATATTCCAAATCCTGACCCAACCATTCTCGTCCCCCGTCAACAGGAATTCTCCATCGGGGCTGTGGTCAACAGCTGTGTAATCACTACCCGAAGTCAAAATAGAATCTTCAAGAAATGTGGTATTAGGAAGGGTCCAACGGTCATTATGATCACTGGTACCATCGCCATCCCTGTCTGGACAACCATCTCGATCCACTGTTGAATTGCCCGGAGATAAGGGACAATCATCCAAATGGTCTTCGACTCCGTCTCCATCGGTATCCGCAGCACCCACTCCAAGAATCGTGAATGGTGTGAACAAGAAGAGGAATACCACCAAGAATACTGTGGGTGAACGCCCTCTTTGATATCTCAAATGCGATACAGACACAGTTTCGCGATTGGGGTCTGTAAAAAGGGCTTATGGTACAATTGTGTGGAATAACACCCCCTAAGGGGGTGACTCGATTGGGGGAATCCTTGAATCGTGACACGCGGAGGGGGGGGTGTGGCCAAGGAACTACCCAAGGTATCGGTCGCGGTGAGAGCCCGGATTCTTCTACACCTATTGGAGAACCTTGAACAGGCTGACCAGTTCATGGTTTCGAATGCAGTGACACGCCCTGGTATTGCAGAAGCGTGTGCTCTACATCCGCCAAATGTCTCCAGATCAATGAGGGGCTTGTTGAAAGAAAAACTAGTACAGGAACATTCCCGGATGGTCAAAGGTGATGAACGGAGACAGAAGGCTTGGCAATTGACTGAACCCGGTAAGAGTGAAGCGCAGAATACTAAGTTGGAACTGTCATCGTCGACAGTACTGATTCGCGACAAAGATGGAGGACTACTGGAGATAAGAGCCGATGAGGCTGCAGAACGTCTAGAGGCTGACCTTTCATTGCTACAAGTACTGATGCATGCATTGCATGAGGGTGTCCTGACCTATGGGGATATTCGATTCGGACCAATTCGCAAGAAGGACGGGGATAACAGACCCCCTCCTGGTAGATTGACTCTTCTCGCGGGCGCACATGCGACATACCATACAAGCCCCCCTCAAACAAGGCCTGTTCATGGACGCGCTGATGTACTCGCTGACCTTGAAGTCTGGAGAGAAGAGATGCATCCATGTATGGTGATACAGGGTGTTGCTGGAATCGGAAAATCAACCGTGGTGGCGCATTGGCTCAAGGAGAGGATGGAGGATGAAGCGAATCTTTCGATCTGCTGGTACCCCTGTCAGCCATGGGACCGGGACCATGGGGTGGCTGTAAGTCTGTTACACAGAGTAGGGGTAGATGACGTACACGATCCATATCAATTGATGGACACGCTTCCTCTTTCCCCAGGTGCCCCATTGGATGTCGATGCCTGGCGGCGTAGACTACTTGCATATCTGACTGATTCTGCAGCAATTCGGGAAAGATTTCTAGACCCTGAAGATGCGGGTAAGCCTCCACCCACCTGGCTGGTAATACTAGATGATGTACATCATATCAGTGACAATTCAAATGACCTGCTCGGAGCACTTCTACAGGTCGCCATCCAGTCACCACTGCAATTGTTGTTGATAAGCAGAAACAGACCACAATTCTATGACCGCAGAGATGTCCACACCAGAGACAAAGTGAGGGAGGTCTCGCTCAAAGGACTCTCTGTAGAGGCACTAGAAGAATGGCTGAGTACATTCGGTGCTGCAGATCCTCCTGAGGCGGATGAAATTCATCGCCTCACGGGCGGGCACCCATTGGCGATGGAATTGTTGGAACTGTACGGTTCTGCTACACATGGAGATTGGCTACGATTTCTTGATGAAGAGATACTAGATGCATTACCGGATGGTGAAAGAGAATTATTGGCCCAATTGGCTGTCTCTGAGAGACCGGTGGAGTGGGAGAAATTAGCAAGTGCTAGTGGATGGGATGGACCGCCCCCCGAAGGCTTGTTGGCCAAGGGTTTGTTGATTGAATTAGCAGAGGGAATGTGGCTACATGAAGCGCTGCGAGAACGACTGCTGCGCGAGGTAGGAGAGCCGAAAACACAACGCAAAACCAGAATCTCTGAATGATTCAGCGTTGGCGGTGGGCGGCTATCTGTTCAGGGGTCCATCCAGCAGAAAGTAACTGTTCGTCGGTGAATCCACCAATACTGGGGGCTTGCTGAGTGGAAGCAGACTCTCCCAAAGAAGTCTGGATATGGATGTCCATGGATGAATCAAGATGCATTCCAAACTCATCGTCTGCATCTCTTCGAGGCGAAGGTTTGTTTCCTATCATGGTCACGATGATGGCGATGACTGCTAACAATCCAACGGCGCCCCCTCCATACAATAGAACTGGGTCGATATCAAGTACACCGCTGCTCTTCTCTTCAGTCATGGTACCTTCACTGCTGCCATCTCCCGTTCCTGAGGGGGGTGCGCAACCTGTGGCGGCCAATACTGTAGTTCCGGATGGAGTATCAGCACATTGGTCATCAGTATCCTTTACTCCGTCGCCATCGCTATCCCTTTGAGAATCACTGCAACCCGAGGTGTCAGTATCCACTCCTGAAAGTGTGTTTGAACAAGAATCTGCAGAGTTAACAACACCATCATTGTCGAGATCGTCATCCTCAGAGATATCATTGCACCCATCATTGTCGTTATCCTGACCCAATGGGGAATGTCCTATTGCGCCTGTAGGACAAGCATCATTTGTATCGAAGTGTCCATCGTTATCGTCGTCTGTATCCTCACTGGAATCTCTGCATCCATCTTCGTCATGATCCTCCCCGGGGTCTGTTGAACTCCAATTTATCTCTCCCGCAGGACAATCATCAAGGAAGTCAGCAACTCCATCTCCATCGTCGTCTGTATCCTCACTGGAATCTCTGCATCCATCGCCATCATTGTCATTGGCCTCACTGGAATTCCAATTTGTTTCACCAGTCGGACAATCATCGAATTCAGTTGTGATGCCATCACCATCCGCATCACCATCACATGCGTCACCGGTGCCATCTCCATCATCATCAAGTTGGTCAACATTCACTACCTGAGGGCAATTATCTGACTGATCAACCAAGCCATCACCATCGGTATCGATGTCAGCACAACCATCAGAATCGATATCTTCTTCAAGTGTTGAAATCCAACCAAGAGGACCTTTGGAGCAAGAATCATTCTCATCAGGAATGCCATCTTGATCATCATCAAGATCCTCAGAATAATCATGGCAACCATCGCCATCATAATCTGTGTCATTGTTTGATGTCCAACCTATCGAGCCATCCATGCAATCGTCTAGATCATCAAGCAGTCCATCGCCATCCATGTCGTCCTCACAAGCATCCCCCTCGCCATCGAAATCATGGTCAGCTTGGCTGGGATTGGCAATTTCAGGACAATTGTCAGAGCCATCCACAATTCCATCACCGTCTATATCCTTGGCATATTGCCAGACAAAGAAATCATCCATTCCCTCACTGGTATTGCTATTTCCTTTGAAATCCACAGTATTCTGAAAATTACCTACAATCGTGGGTGAACCACCGCCTATCACTACGCCAGTTGCTATTTCTTCACCCGTCCCACCGACATTGAGTGCCCAACTGGGTGAACCATTCTCAGTAGTTGCCAGAACCATGACATCGCTATTTCCATTTGATGTCAAAGTTTGCTCGCCAATGGTGACTGTTCCAGACATACTCCCGACTACGATTCTTTCGCCGTTTGAGGTGATTGATACTGAGCGGGCCACTTCATAACCACTACCTCCAAATGAGGAAAGTGACTGCCAAACTCCTTCAGAATCAGCAGTTGCGACGAAAGCATCCAACCATCCATTGCTTGTAGCGTTTATTCCACCTACAGACATATTACCTTCAAAATTACCGACAAGGACTACCCCATCTGATTCATCAACAGCACAACCATATCCCCAGTCATCACCAATCCCTCCCGCAGTAAGCAGGAGGTCGAATTCTCCAGTCGTATTCATCCTAACTAGATACGCATCAGAAGCACCCATCGACATGAGTATTGATTGATTGAACATTGCCGAATCAGTGAAAGTACCTGCAAACCATGGTTTACCTTGTGAATCAATACAAGCTCCCCCAAACGGTTCAATGCCCATAGGCCCCGCCCCCGCATTGGCCCATTCCCAAGCACCTGTGTCATCCATCTTCGCCATGAATATCGAATATGCATCAGTACCTGGTAAATTGGCTGAACCAATCGTGATCATATTAAGAAACAAACCACTATGGTAAACACTTCCGTTTCCATCATTCACTACTGATAGTCCCTGATCATCCATATTTGTTCCGAATTTCTTGGCCCATTGCCAACTACCATTACTGTCGATTCTAGCAATCCAACCATTGCCTTCATCTTCATCTGAATTCTTCCCCAATGAAGCCAATGTTCCTAATTGCATACTGCACGAAGTACCTGCTGTACCAAGACAATATGCTCCAGTGATATATGCAGAACCATCTCTTGAATCCACACTTACATCATTGGCATTATCTGCGCCCTCTGAACCTCCGGAAATCATCCATTCCCAATTCCCAGTAGCAGATATCTTGCCAACAAAAAAATCCTCATCATATTGCATTCCCACTGCTTGCAATCCTGAATCTCCAAACATCATTGAACTCGTAAAAGTACCAACGATGAATATCGAACCATCTGGTGCAACATCGAAACCACGCAGATTCTCATCTTCAAAACCGCCTGCAGACAGAGACCAGCCAGCGGCTTCTCGAGCATCTGTCAGGACTTTATCTTGAGTTAGGATAACTTCAGGTTCAACACTGGGTGCCGTGCTGTTTTCAGCCCCGATTGATAGAACGATGCTTGCGATGAACATGGCGCAAATCAATATGGCCGGTCTGTAAGTCATGTTTGTCCGATTCTCCTTTCCTCCTTGAAACCAATGGGTCGGTGTCTATAACTGAAAAATCATTGTTTCCAATGGAAATAAGGGTTTTTCGCAAGAATGACAGAGTGGCGAAGCGGCGGGTTCATGGATGGTCAATTTTTCGACACTCTAATGGCCAATGGTGGGAATGGGCGCAAAGGCCAGCCCAAGAAGAAAAAAAAGCGCAGACATGGGGGTCCGCCCATATCTGAAAGTAAGAAACGATGGCGGGAAATAGAGGATGAGGCAAGAGCGCGCGCTGAAAAGCGATTCACAATTTCTCCGCCGCCAATGGCCTTTCCAAAAAACAACTTGGAGCCAACCACCATCGATATCGAGTGGCCCTCAGATCCTGTGACCATAGAAACTGAAACAAAAGCGATTGATATGGTAGTCAGAAGAGGAGAATGGGGATGGTTACCAGATAAGCGGGTAAACGAGATCAAAGAACGCTGTTCTAGAATGGACATCAGCCTTGATCAAGCACTCAGTCTACGCTCTGCAATATTACAACAGAAGAGCGTGTACAATTTTGGAAAATTACAAAGAGTGGCAAAAGAAATGAGGCAACTGTATGAAGATGGGAATGATGTTGTTGAACTGTCAAAAAAATATGACTACCCCCCAATGAATCTGTTTCGTGCAATTCTCAAAGCGCGCGGCTGGTCAAAAAGTAAAATCCGAGATAACTTGAGAAAGCCTGAAGGGCGTTTGAATGAAAGAGATCTAGAGCAATTCAAGAAAGCAGAAGCGGCTGACCGTGTTTCAAATGTTGATCAAAGTGAGACTCAGGAGCGTGCTGAGACATTCGAGGATATCCTGTGCAGATTCTTTGAACAGAAGGGTGTGCGAATACGTCGTCAACCAGAAATGGTGGCAGAACAGATGGCAGAACATGGCCGCCCGGTGAGAACTCCTGATCTTCTGATACTGGATGATGTTCGGATTAATGGAGAGCCTGTTGCATGGATTGATGCAAAACACTTCTATGGTGCAGATGTTTCTTTTCAGAGAAAGAAAACCACCAAGCAGATGGGGAGATACATCGAAGAATGGGGGCAAGGAGCCATTGTTTTCAGACACGGTTACTGCGATAATCTGCATATCCCGGGAACCATACTCCTCGATTCTCTACCACTCGACTTGTCAGGTCTCAATTGATTCTTGTACGCAAACATTCAATGCTCGATGCCAGTAGAACTTCTTCGAGATTCGCCAATGGAGTTGAAAGATTCTCTGGAAGTATGCAGACTGAGGTTCCAAGCATGCAAGGTAGAACTCTATGACTTGATGGAATTTGCTTCTTGACTCGTTCAATAAGGGTGCTGCGCCCCAATTCATCTACCAGTCCAGCTGATTCTCCAAATCTCTCAGCCTCGTCGAGCAATTGCTGCCATCTTGAAGAATTCCAATCACCAACAGATAATCTGGAGACTGATTCTTCCCCAGCCTCACTTATTGCAACCTTCCATTGAGGGTCATCAATGTAGGTTCTGGTATGCCTCTTGAAATCAGGATCCCAACAAAGCAGAACCTCGACTTCGCTTGAGAAAGATGTTGCACGACCTGAAGATAGTGGGGCCCCTGGTTGGGTTCTGAGTTCAATCCCACCAACTGTTGCAGCGAGAACATCGCCTAAACCTGAAGAATTCTTTCTTTCAATAATATGTGCAATCTGAGTAGGTTCGGTTTCTAGTTCCAATAGAGAACATAAAGCCTTAGCACAAGACAAAGCCCCTGCTGCAGACATACCAAATCCTTGACTCAAGGGTAATTCCAGAGTCACATCGATATGGTAACAAAGATTCTCATCAAGTAATTTGCGTTGCATGAACTCCTCTATCACATCAACATACAGCAAGGCTACAGTTTCATCATCGATTGGCCCATCAGTTGTTTGAATACCGATATTCACACTGAATTCCTCTCCTTCTGAAAGTGGAATTGCCTGAATGGTGCATTCTACTCCCGCCTCAACACAGAAGCCGGCTCCACGACTGCCTTGTTGTAATGGGTCCTCGGATTCCGAATGAATACTGAATAACAAAGTGACATGTCCGCCACACCGAGCAGTAGCTTGCATACTATCTCCATAATCACCGAGTGAGTTGGCACTCATGGCACTGTCGCCGACGTTCAAGCAAGAACTGTGGCCAATTCTTCACCAATACCATCGAATCTCTCAGAAAGAACAGTACAGGCTTGATTGAATATCTCAGCAGGTGGGAAAGAACCATCAGACTCGAAAGTAAAGATGTATTCTCCAGCGACCTTTTCGATAACGATAGCAGGGACTCCCTTGGCATCATTGAAATCGCCATCTCGGCCGGTGCCTTGACCCACTTGAGCCAGAGCCTTGCGAATCTTTTCGACCTTCTCGAAATCATCGACTACTCCATCCTTGTTGAAATCTGAAGCGCTTACACCAAGATCAAGATTGTACAACACCTTTGCACGCGTCTTGTTCTTGATAACGGCTTTCTCCCTCTGGTGGAAAGCAATTGCTGAAGCAGGGGCGTACTTTGCGTGCTCTTTGCCTCGCCCAAGAGTTGCATATGCATAGAATTCCAGATATTGGCCATGCATCAGAGTTGTCAATGGAATCTGATGATGTTCTTCAGCGATCTGCAATTTGGTCTCACCCAGAACATTGAGGTCGGATGCATACACGGTCTTGCTCTCACCCTTGTTCTCTAGACTCGGACCACGTACAGAACAATGGTAGATTATCTGACTCGCTGGACTGCCCCATTGATCTTCAGGAAGGCCTTGATTAGCAGGGTCCTCATCAGGGAATACAAACTCATCAAGGAAAGTAGGAATTGGTATCATTGCCAATCTGTGAGCAATCACCTCATCTGGAAGTGCGTTCACAGACTCGAAGTACTCTCCCTTCTGGTCTTGTATCTGGCCCAATTCGAAACGTACCTTACTGATAGCCATCTTTGGAACATCTGAAAGAATGGTCCTACGAATTGCATTCACCTGTGCTGCATCGGTTTCCGTGATGTGAATCTTGATATGGCGACCTTTTTCGTCGATGATTTCTGCTTTCATTTGAATTCCTCCTCAGACACGCCGTCCTCTACGGCCACCCTTCTTCTTCGTCCCATCGTGTGCTATAGGTGTGACGTCCTCGATTCTGGTGATTGTCATTCCAGCACGGGTCATCGCTCTGATGGCCGCCTGAGCACCTGGCCCAGTATTGTTGGACTTGTTTCCACCTGGACCTCGATACTTGACAATAACTTGAGTGAATTCCTTCTCTTTCAGCATATCAGACAACCTTTCTGCAGCACGAGTTGCAGCGAATTGGCCTCCACTGTCCTTGGACGACTTCACTACTTGGCCACCACTACACTTGGCAATGGTTTCTGCCCCAGTCAGGTCAGTGGCTGTCATCAAGACATTATTGTATGAAGAATAGATGTTGACTATTGCTTTACGAGACATCAGGCCTCACCTCCGGATGGAGTTTCCTCAGCGGGGATGGTGTCCTCTGCTGAAGGTGCTGCTTCGGCTGCTTCTGCAATTACCTCAACATCTCCTTTCTTCACTTCAGGTTTGGTGATTTCTTCATCCTCTCCGTATTCAGCGCTTTCACGAATTCCATCAATTGTTTGACGGATACTGTGAGCACCATTATGCAGAGCAGAGCCAAGACTGTATCTGATCTCATCTTCTTCAACTCTTGATACAGGGTAAGATGGGATGGTCACTTTCTGGTCCCCAACGGAGATATGTCCATGAGTCACCAATTGACGGGCCTGCTTCATCGACATTGCAAGTCCCTTGTAGTAGACCTGAGCCTGCAAACGACGGTTGAGAATATCTTCAATATCCAAGGAAAGGACATCGTCGAGAGTTGCATCATTGCCAATCAATCCCTTACGATACATGGAGTTGAGCATGTCTTGTTGCTCACGCTGCCAATGTTCGGCAGTCATATCGACACGGCCAATCAACTTCATCGCCTGATTTCGATGTCGACGTAGGGATGATTTCGCCTTCCATATCTCTTTCATGTTCTTAAGACCATGATTGGATTGGATTGCGTGCTCTTCTTCAATCCGAGCGGCCTTCCATGGGTGAGCTGGAGAATCGTACTTGGGGCGTGAAAATTTTGGATGACCCATCTAAACACCTCACTTCTTCAAATGGACGCCGAGCGTCAATCCAGTACGACCATTCGAACGGCCACGTTGTCCACGTACCTTATTTCCTGATGCGTGCCTTACACCACGGTAAGCCTTGATGGCTCGAAGGCGGCTGATATCGTCTTCTTGCATCAATTTGGCATCCTGTCCAAAGAGGTGGAAATATTCACCACTTTCAGGATCCCTTTGACGGTTGAGCATCCAGATGGGTGCGGTCATTGAATATGATTCGATGGCGTCGCGTAGAACATCCTGTTCCTCGTCGGAAAGGTCTCCAGCCAACCTAGTGCGTTCCAATCCTGAGATGTCGCAGATCATTGCTGCGGTACGTACTCCAATACCGCGAACGCTGGTCAATGCTGTCTGTATCTTCTTCAGACCATCTATGTCTGTATCGGCTAATCTAATGATATAGGAGAAATCATCTCCTACCTCTTTGTTCTGGGCTTCTGCCATCTTTTTTTCCTCCCTTCCTAGTGGCACCGAATCCGTGGATTGGGTGGGAACTACGTTCCCGGGCGTCGCTGCGACCGCCCCCCCCTATTTGAAAGGCACGACGCGAAGAGGGGTGTCTGTTCTGCGAGATAGGGCGCAGTCACTCATTCTTCTGCACAGAGTAACAGGTGTTCATCAGCACCCGTACGAGTGATGAATCCTTTCTTTGTTCCATTGGAACGACGCAATAATCTGTCAAGTCCTCTTTGTAGGACTGGTTGGACTTCAGGAGGAAGGCCCATTCGAATTGTCAATTTATTGAATCCGCAATCGATGGCTTTCTCTGCGATGGATTCAATATTCTCCTCATCCAAGGTTGTGCGTACCAATGATACAACCTTGCCTGTACATTGGATGAGAAGGGGGTCAAGTTCATGTTTGAGACTAAGAGGTTCTCCATGAGTCACGATGGGGCGTCTACCTACAGTAACTTGCCAATCTGCTCGATCTTCATTCTGCAGAACTCCATCCAACCACGTTGATGCCATTCCAGAGGAAACCAATGCCGAATCAAGAATTGTCAATTGCTTCCCCTTACGTGGAAATATTTTCTGAATATCCGGCTCTTCGATTGAATGACCAACACTGTTCAACTCCAATGGATCTGAGAATTGATCTGGAGGAATACGGATGAATCTGCGGCCATTGTCAGGATCTGCAGCAGTTCCCAGCCACAGACTGAGGCGGTCTATCCGCCCTGAACCCCTACTGGCCCACTGCCAAGTCCTGTTGATACCAGGCCATCGTTCATCGACCAAACTTTCCACTTCACCTCTGCGCTCGAGGGAAAGGAGTGGAGAAAGGTCGAGAACCAATGCTGGGCCTCTTTCCCCATCCATGAGATATGGTTTCCAAGCATCGAGGACTATATTGAGCCTAGGATTCATCTCATCGAGTGCATGGGTGGTGCTGCCTACTGGTCTTGCTGGGTCAAAATAGAATAATGCAAACTTGTTCTCTGCCGAAAACAGTTCGAGGACCTCTGGTGCTTTCGTTCCATCTCCAACTACAATTTTAGCATTACATTGCAAACCAAGAAAATCAGATATCAGTTGCTGATTTGTTGCTGCCATCTCTGCTCTCGACTCATCGATGTCCACTCCTAGGGACTCTTTTCCAAGAACATTTGACAAGGCGGCTAATTGCAATCCGGCACCGCATGCCGGATCTATTACCATTCCATCCGGCAAGTTGCAACCTTCGAGTTGACGTGCCCTGATCATACAGACCTGCCAAGGAGTAGCGAGTCTACGAGCCATGTCATCAAGATGGACTTGCATTCCTTCAGGACCATATGGAATCATGTTCATCTTCTCTGGATGAAGAAGAGAATCTATCACTCGAGGAGAACCTGTCATTCAATGACCTCACGAATCTGCGATATCATTCAAACTGAACAATGATTCAAATCTGATGCCAGCCGCAGCAAATGCTTCAGCACCACCTTCTGCTCTATCGACAATGGAAATCACTCCACGGACATCGCAAGGAGTTTCATCCTGCAATCTCTGCACGGCCTTCAAAGATGAACCCCCAGTGGTTGTCACATCCTCAAGAACAACCACGCTGCCTCCTCCTGCAACTGAACAGCCTTCAATCCCAGGGGGGTTGTTGGTCTTGCGACCCCCTCTCCCCTTGGGTTCCTTGCGAACCATGAACCCTAGCCGAGGACTATCTATTGGTGCAGTTGCTATCGCTATTGCAGTCAATGGGACTGCTCCAAGTTCCAATCCACCTACTAGATCCACTCCCCAATCATCAAGCCTCATGTTCAGCAATTGACCGAGCAACTGGCTGGCTTCTGGATTCATCATCAATGGCTTGGTATCAAAGAAATGCTTGCTCTGACGTCCACTGGCAAGAGTGAACCATTCATCATCTTCAGCCTTGAGATAAGCAAGTTCACGAACCATTCCTCGCAATATCTCCCAACGTGGGTCCTCCCTCAACTTTGGAAATACTGTCATGGTCTCATCAGGGCGGTCAGGTCACGTGTCGATGAATGTTCTGTATCGCCAATGCCGTTGGTGAATTGAATAATCATGACGCGCATACTTGATGAGGCCTCGGCGTCGAGACCTTGGATATGGCCTCGCCAAACAACTCGGACACGGGAGCGTTCGAAGCGAATTCCATGGTGGGAATCAATATCGACGAGGAGCGCCTTCAGAAAGAAATGGACTCTTACCAGATACGATTGGATGAACGTACTGAGGAATGTTATCAACTGGCTGAAGTTGCACGTTCCAAGGGACTTGATCACTCCTTGCAAGTTGAGATTCCCCGCGCCAATGACCTTGCTGGTAGAACCGAGAAATTATTGGTTGACCATCTTGATGGAATGGAAATTGCTGATGACATCAGAGCCATGCTCAAAGAGAGTGATAATGACCGTGAAACGACCGCTATCAAAATCGCTCAAAAAGTCGCTCAGGAATTCAAACAAAGGGGTGAGAGCACTGTCAAATCCATCGATGTAGGATTACGGGTCGGACTGGCCGTTCTAACAGAAGCTGTGCTGGTTGCCCCATTAGAAGGAATCAGTGAAGTCAGACTGTTGAGCAATGCGGATGGTTCTGAATTCGTTTCGATTCATTTTGCCGGCCCAATTCGGGCCGCAGGTGGAACAGGACAGGCGCTTGGTGTCCTGATTGCGGATATGATTCGAAGAGACATGGGCATTGGACCGTACATCCCCACAAGACCACAGATTGAGAGGGTGAAGGAAGAATTCGGTCTTTACCGCGGTAATCTGCAGTATCGTCCCCCTCCTGAAGAGATTGAGATGATTGTAACAGCCTGCCCCGTCATGATCAATGGTGAATCCACAGAATCGATTGAATGTAGTGGATTTGGTCACGTCCTCAATATCGATGAGCCTCGAATTCGCGGCGGAGTTCTTCTAGTGATTGGGGAAGGATTGTGTTTGAAAGCACCAAAAGTGCAGAAACATACTGAACGGCTGAAAGTACCCGGTTGGGAATTCATCTCAAATTTCGTGGAGAAAAAGGCCAAGAAAGATTCCTTGGAATTCAAGAGCGAACGAGTCAAACCAGTTCAGAAATTCATGTCTGACATCATTGCGGGCAGACCAGTTTTCGGAGACCCTTTGGAAAGAGGTGGGTTTCGCTTAAGATATGGCCGAGGACGGGCTTCTGGGCTTGCTGCTGGCTCAATCAATCCTACCGGTATGTCAGTGATGGATGATTTCCTTGCGGTTGGGACACAGATGAAGATTGAAAGGCCTGGAAAAGCCTGTGCAGTGACTCCATGCGACGAAATAGAAGGGCCTTGGGTCATTTTGGAGAATGGCCGATTCATGCGCCTTGATGACCTTGATTCATGGAAGGAATTCGGGGAGTCTACCATCTCCATCTGGGATAATGGAGAAATCGCTCTCGGTTATGGTGAATTCATGGAGAACAACAAGGAATTGATTCCTTCTGCATATTGTAAAGACTGGTGGGCAAGTGAATTGATGGAAGCAGCGGGAGACAAGAAGAGTATCAAGGAAATGGCAAAGGTGTTAGGGATTGAATCCTTTGAAGATTTGAATGGAAAAGATATACATGAATTACTCAGGAAACTGGACCTTGATTGGGAAACCTCTGTCGCAATCAGCCGGCATTATGGGACGTCGTTACCCCCTCCTAACAATCCATGGTGGGCGGACCTGCCATTGGAATGGGTAGATGAGTTTCTCAATATTCTTGCAGATTCGACCATCGATGATGGGATGTTGAGGCTTTCTGGAAGTGTCAAGGGCTGGAGTCCGAATTCCTCCTACGTCTCACAAATGAATGATGAGGATTTGAAACAACAAGAGAGCAATAGAAGACTGATATTCGACCATCATAAGAGGACTGTGCAATTTCTGGATGAACATGGAATGCAAAAAACATGCGTCATGCTACTCGGCCTTGCTCATCATCACGATGGTGATGATCTGCTGATAACCAACGGTTGGGAGGCGATGTTGGAAGGGTTTGGATTGCGCGCCGACGAGGGGAAAATCAAACGAGTTAAAGATGCAAGAAGCCATCTCCTGAACAGATTGAAACAGCTTGAAGAAGCAGCCGCATCTATCGATAAAGAAAGATTGCGAATGAAAGAGTTACAGGCTGCTCGTAGCAGTGTTAGAATCGCCGCAGAAACCGAGGCCAGACAAAAAGGGATGTCGATTGCAGATACTGATAGACTTGGTAAAGAAGCAATGGAGAAAGTGGCAGATGAAGGGCCAACAAATCCTCAGAAACTCCATGCAGCGAGGATGTTAGAGGACGAACATGCTATCATCGGAACTCTTTGGTTGGTTCGAAAATCCAGTGATTTGCGCTGGGAGAATAGTATGGCGATTCGAATTGGGGCGAGAATGGGCAGGCCGGAGAAAGCAGCACCTCGAGAAAAACCAACCACTCACAGCATCTTCCCAGTCGGAACGGATGGAGGGCCGCAACGACTATTCTCTGTAGCTATTGACAAGGCCGATTACAATGCAGATGTAGGAAGAAGGACCTGTGTCAAATGTGGCGCCGCCGGAGTTCTTCTCAAGTGCCACAAGTTACAGGATGGTGGTGACATTTGTCAAGGTCGTACAGAAATGTCAGGAGGGGAGCGTGAAGATGGACGTAGAAGAGGAGTTTCTCAGAACATCAAGATTGCTTCGTTCATGGAGGAAGCAAGGCTTTCACTCAAACTCGATAGGTTGCCCAAGCGGATAAAGGGGCTCAAGAAATTGATGTCAAGAGACCAAACCCCTGAAGCCTTGGAAAAGGGAATTCTCAGAGCAATGCATGGAGTTCCTGTATTCCGCGACGGTACGGTTCGTTTCGACATGAGTGATGTACCAACCACTCATTTCACCCCACAAGAAGTAGGTGTTGCTTGGCCACGTCTCTTCGATCTAGGATATTCTCATGACATCGATGGGAAGGTTCTGGAGAGTGACCAACAGATGTTGGAACTGTATCCACAGGATTTCATCGCCAGCAAAACTGCTGCTGATTTCTTTCTTCGCACTTCGCACTATATCGATGACCTGTTGGAGAAGTTCTACGGGCTCGATAGATATTACAATGCAGAAACTGATGCTGACCTCATAGGACATTTGATCATCGGACTTGCTCCACACACTTCAGGTGGAATGCTTGGGAGAATCATCGGTTGGACCGATTCTTCTGGGGGGTACGCACATCCCCTCTTCCATGCTTCAAAGCGCAGAAACTGCGACGGTGATGAAGATGCAATCATGTTGCTGATGGATGGGTTACTTAATTTCAGCAAACGAATACTTCCAGCAAATAGAGGAGGACAGATGGATGCGCCATTGGTTCTAACGACTCGATTGAACCCTACGGAAGTTGACAAAGAAGCATTGAACGTTGACTCAGGATGGTTCTATCCTTCAGCATTCTATGAAGCGACCCAAAAACAACCACACCCGAAGGAGGTATTGCACTTGATTGACATCGTTGACAAACGGCTGGAGTCGGTGGCTGCCGTCAGAGGATATGGATATACACATGGTACAATCAACATCAATGAGGGGCCTGCTCTTTCTGCCTACAAGACCCTTGAGACAATGGTTGACAAGATGAATGGACAGATTGAACTCGGTGCTCGTCTAAGAGCAGTCGATGTACGAAATGTTGCTTCCAGCGTTGTTCGTTCTCACTTCCTTCCAGACCTAAGAGGCAATCTGTTGGCATTCACCAGACAGAAGGTCAGATGCGTCTCCTGTGGACATAAATATCGCCGAATGCCACTGGCTGGACATTGTATACAGGATGCAAAACGCAGTTCGAGAGGATTAGGGGCCCATGGAGTTGAAGATAGCGGCAGAGATCTATGCAAGGGCAACCTCGCACTGACAGTTTCTGAAGGTGCAGTCCGCAAATACATCAAAGTCACTAAACACGTGATGGAAACCTACGGTGTTGACGAATATACACAGCAGAACGTGGATTGGCTATCAAAGAGTACTGATAGTCTGTTCAGCAACGACAAAGCAAAACAACTCTCACTCTCTGACTTCCTCTGAGTGAAGGCAATGAGAGACTACGGTGTCACTTCAATCCCACCGGCTTTCATCCTCTACGGAATCGCTCTATTCACTTGGGGCCTTATTGAATTAGATGCAGCATTGAAAAGGAAAAAGGGAATAAATATTGAGGAAAGCCTTTCGATTGCAACCAATCTTGATGCCCAAATCTCAAGAAGATGGTTGGCAATAATCTTGGCAGTAAATGGAGTCGTTTCTCTATTCTCTTTTTTGATGGTGGAATGTATAATCAGTGAAAATGGTGGATGTTATGAAGGTGGTGTCGAATTTGTCCTTTTCAATGCAATTTGGCTAGCCATTGGCTCCTTAGCCCTTGCTGGATTCTTGATTATTAGACTACCTGATCTGAGAGGAACAAAGGATTGGGCCGCCACTGTTTCAATAGGTTTTTTTTCAGTGATTAATACTCTCGTTCTAGTATCCATGATGGTGCTGGGAACACAAGTTGCTTATCTTGGAATGTTTCCAGCTATTTTTTCTGCAATAGGTGTGTTTTTCTCATTCAAACTGATGACTGCTGTGAACAATGAACGCGTGACGATGATGCGGGGAAAGGTCGGACCTGAAGAAACCAAAACATCCGATAAAGTCAGAATTGAGAAATCTGAAGATGATTATTCGAAAAAGGACCTCGATGTGAATGAA
>Ga0066853_10000342_pt1 | contig 17666 bp, 9 predicted proteins | sample ETNtaG_28_FD_67284 | JGI IMG/M metagenome (GOLD analysis project Ga0066853, IMG submission 67284) | Marine microbial and viral communities from oxygen minimum zone, Eastern Pacific Ocean - ETNP201406SV61 | ecosystem: Environmental > Aquatic > Marine > Oceanic | place: Pacific Ocean: Eastern...
TTTCTGTAAACCTATTGACTGATGACCAGTTGAATCCATATCGCTGTATGAATGGATTATCCCTGGAACCATATTTTTTATATAATTCATATAATGATTGAACTTTTGTTGGAAAACGCAACCCAAAAATCCATTGATTCTCAAGATTAAAATCAATTTTCAGTCGTGGATATTGTAACCCTTGTTCAGTAGGTATATCTACAGATGTTTTAGCTGAAAGACGGGTTGGAGATCTAAATAAACTACGGTTCTTCCATTGTAAAAATGCTCCGGGCCCAGATAACGTTAGTCCACCAAATTCAATGGGCACAAAGCCACCTTCGGAACTGATCTCTCTCTTGGGAAAATAGCGTACTTCCACAACCATGTTAACCATTGTATCACTTTGCACATGTTTAACTGGATAAATATTAGTAAATGAAAATTGACCTGTTTCCAGTAATCTCCGCTGTGATAATAAAACATTGTTCAAACTATATAGATCACCTGTATTAAAATACAAATCTCTATATACGATATAATGATGAATCGAATCTGCGCCTTCTATATACGTTTTATTTATAAAAATATCCGGACCTTCATCAATTGATATTCTAATGTTTACTGAATCTTTACTATCTGTAGTTATGTCAATTTTAGAAAATAATTTCCCGATGCGATGATATGCTTCTTCCAATAAAGTGAGATTAGTATTTAGCGCAACAGGATTAAATGCTTTATTCTTTTTTAATCCCAATTTTTTCAGGATCGTGCGTTTTGATATTTTTTTATTTCCTTCAAGGATGATATTATTAATAAAACTTTGCTTACCTTCATCGATCAAAAAATAAATATCAACAATATTATCATTCGTTACAAATGAATCACGAACAGCTACATTTAAATAACCATTTATCTTGTATCGATTTTTTATGGTGATGGCATCTAGTTTTAGAATACGGCGGTCGAATTCTGTTTTTGAAAAAAGGAAAGAACTTTTAAGGTTTACAATTTTAGAAAGATTTCTCTCATGAATAGAATTATTGCCAACAAAGAATACTTCATTTACATAAAGTATTTTATCATGTTGTGCATAGAGTACCCCCAAAAAGAGGATACTAATTCCCCAGTAGCTGAATATGCGCATATGTATGTGTGTTTTTAGTAGGAGTAACGCAGGCGGTATTTTACGTGCATATTACCCGTTTCATCAACATTTCCAACCAACGAAACATAACGGTTTAATTTGAGCTCTACACCGACTTTATTTGTTGTTGGATTTGAGAGGGAAAAGGAACGATGATATGAATAATTTAAAGTTAGGTTATCCGAAAGTTGACGTTCAGCACTGATGGTAAATTCTTCTGTTCCTGTCGGATCAATAAGTCCAGCTGTTCCAGATATGCTAACGTTATCGATTAATCCGGCCTGTTCCAGACCTGTTACCTGTAAAATATTTTTCTCTAATTGACGTTCAAGATATGCTCCTAGAATGTTTTGAGCTCGATTTCCAAAACCAGTAGCTGAAATTTCCTGGTCTTCAAAACGACTGCGTATTGTCAATAATTCGATTATATCACTATCAGAAAAACCACTGGAAGATTCCAGTACCAATTGCGGGTTATCAAGTCGGCCAACCAATTGTATATATATCAGTTCCTGATTGATTTTTGTTTGCGCTGATATATCGAGATAAGGGTTGAATCCTTTTTTATCCAATACCAAATACCCATCTGAAATATTGAACACATCGCCATAGTAATAAAACTTGCCATCTCTTACATATAGTTCACCACCAAAATCAGAAGATTTATTGCCAAATTTGGTCATACTCAACTCTCCTGATAGATGTGCATCAATTTGTGAATTGCGCAATGCAAAATCACCCGTTATCGGGAAATTCAACTTATAATTGATAACCGTACTTCCTTCTTCCTCCTCAATTTCCACATCATATTCAGAAGCAAACTCCTGATACATCACCGCATCAACTGGCTCGATTACTCCAGAAATATCAATTGTATCTCTCCCTGTTAATTCAAGGTCAATATTTACGATACCATCCATATCCCCTAACAATGTCCTGAAATGAATTTCCTTACCTTTGATCTTCAAATCATATATAGGGTCAAAAAAGTGCGTCATGTCCATCGAACCATATACAGAAATATTCTGTTTTTTCTTTTCTGTAGGATCTTTGACCATACTTCCACTAAAAGATTTCCATTCATATTTATTTGCAAGCAACTCTCCATGACTGTCAACATTATATATTGGATTGTCTAATTGTGTTGAGTAGATCGTTGCATCTTCACTAATTAAATGACCATTGCGAATCAAGTTATTTCGAGGGCCATGTACTTCCAATAAAATATCAAAATCTCCTTTAATTGAATCAATATTGGATATATAAGCAGTCATGAATTCAAGGTCTTTTGTCTTACCATTTACTTGAATCCACATCGAATCATCAGGGAAATATTCACCATAATTTTCAGAAGCTATATTGTAGTCAATGGGTAAATATGCTGCTCCTGAAAGTTCTGATCCTTTGTAACTGGAAGTATATTTATTGAAGTATATACGCTCACCGTCAAACAATCCTTCAGTAGCTACAAAACCAAGAGGCAATTTATCCCAAACAGCATCAGCTATTTCCAGATCAAAATTGTAAAGTGTTTTTTTTGTGCTGCCGCCCAAATAATAATCACCGGAAATTTTTCCATCCATAAATGTTGAAGACTGGCTGAATTGAGATAAAAGTGATACATCCAACTCATCAAAAATGATGTAAAAATCAAACTCACGATCGCCGCCATCCATTTTACCAAGAGGCACAAATCCTGAAACAGAAATGCGTTTTCGATCTTCAGCAATCAAAGATACTTCCTCAATATTCAACAGAGACCTGTATAGTGAGCCCTTCAAATTCATTTCAGAAAATTTCTGTCTGGCTGCTATACCATTCTTAAGGGTAAGATCTAATTTTACTTCAAGATTATCATCTCGATCAGCTATGGAAATATCTCCAAAGCTTGTTCCGGATATATGATAGCGTATATCATCAGTGAATAATTTCATGATATCCGCATTCACGTTGGATAAATGAAAATTTCCTCTAATTTTGTCTTTTATGGTCATTTGTCCTTCTGCAATACCGTCATCTACATGTATTTCAAAAGGCTGTATTTCAATTTTATCCGGCTCAAAATTTATTGAAAAACTCTTCGTATTTATAAAATAATGGTTTTCATAGGCCAGCTGCATACGTTTTAAAGTCAAAATACTATCCGGTGATAAGGTACCTGAAATTTGTAAAAAATTTTCTGACTGTTTGAATTCAGCACTTTGGATATCAATACCATCTTGGGAAAAAGCAATGTCCACTAGTCCATTATCAAATGCATAATCTCTCCAAGAGCCACGTCCAATTTTACCTCGAAAAAAACCTTCTCCACTTTCATCATCTATAGGTTTCCAATGAGCATTCATGGTTATCTGATCCAATTTCGTTTCATGATAGCCTAAGTCAGTACATTCCAATTCAGCTTTAATAGCTGGATTATCAAAATTTCCAGACACATGGAGATCGCCAGTGGCATAACCACTATTCAATGAATCGGACCAGAAATTATTGATAAGAAATACACTGGCATCATTTAGTTTCAGTTCCATATCGAGTGTTCTATCTTGAATATTAGTATAACCTTTTAGCGTTACAGAACTGGGGCCTATTGCGAATGATAAAGGAGCCTCCATTGTGAAGATTTGATCAATATAGGATAATGTGCCAGAAATGGAAATATCGCGATCACCATATAATTCAGATTCATTCACTTCCATAGTTAAAGAAATATCATTGATATTATTTCGTTGAACAGTTCCTTCAAGCATAATGGTGCCATTGACATTCGTCTGCTGTTGGTCAGTAATCCATTTACTTAAATCGAATTGTGACAGCAAAACATTTCCGCTGATACGTCCATTGTCTTCATAAATTCCCGAAAGGGAAAGATTCGTATCTTCACTGTCCAACCCTAATCGATTTAATGAAAAATATCCATCATGCCGCATTAATGAAAGTTCACCTTTCATAAAAAGTCCTAATGGATTCTTTACAGTCACATCGCCAAAATAATGAACCAAGTCAGATTCAAAATGAATAAATGTTTCCAAAGATGAAAATTTTGGTTTCAATGGCAGATTTTCAAAGATTTGCTCTGGAAATTCATACTGTTCAATATGAATGTCACCTGTCAAATCTGGAAATACTGTCCAATCATAATGGATCTCACCCTCAAAAGGGAGTCCATTTACTACACCGCTCGCAGGTGAAAAATGTGCACTGGATTCTAATAATGTAAGCGATGTATTTCTTAATAACGCATATCCTGATGTATCATTTAGAGTAAATGAGAATTCATTTATATAAATTTCCTTTTGATCAGGAGTCACTTCCAACCGGCTGTTCAATTTTAATTGCACTGTCTTTACGTTTTCATTAATGGGAATTTCAATAATTCCTCCTAAACGTAAGTCCTCGATAATAAAATTCAAATCAGCAAACACTTCCATTTTCATACTATCAGAATCCGTTTCAAATTGTAACGAATCAGTTGATATTACTGGCGACACAAAGATTTTTTCAACTTTTAAGAGAGATAATGTTGGTGATGCAACAAAACTGCGTATATAGTTCACTTTTATTGCAAAATCACCAAAAATGACAATTGAACCATTCTCATGGCTGAACCTCATTCCCTTCCCCTGAACTGTCCCTAATAAATTACCTTCTAATTCTGGAATACTTACATGCCATCCAGTATCATTATCTAGTATTTTATTCACATAAATCTCAATAGGTTGACGCCAAGAAGCAGACTGTAAAAAAATATTTACAGCCACGATAATCAGGAAAATAACCCCAAGGATAATGGATTGTGTGCGCGTCATGTTTTTAGAGTCGGATACCCGACAATACGAATATACGGGTATAGGGTTCCAAATACAAAAAAAGCGTTCAAACTGGAACGCTTTTTTTAGATAAAAATGTTGAAGTGTATTAGTCTACAACTTCAAAGTCAGCGTCTTCGATTTCGCCTTCTTCTTTTTTCTTCTTTGCAGTGCCATTTGGAGGAGTTTCAGGACCCGTTTGTTCAGCATCTTTACTGGCTTCATACATTTTAGACGCCAGTTTATTCCACTCGCTGTTCAAAATATCCATTGCTCCCTGAATATCATCTTTATTGGAACCTGAATTAGCTGTTTTAAGATTTTCAACAGCATCTGTTAATGTTTTCTTCTCGTCATCGGAAAGCTTTTCATCAAATTCATCTATATTTTTTTCTGTCTGATACACAAGCTGTTCAGCTTGGTTATGCATATCTACCATTTCGCGCTGCTCTTTATCTTCAGATTCATGTTTCTTGGCATCATTGACCATTTTATCAATTTCCGATTCACTTAAACCGCTCGATGCTTCAATCCGGATACTTTGTTCTTTACCTGTTGCCTTATCTTTAGCATTAACATTCAAAATACCATTCGCATCAATATCAAACGTTACTTCTATCTGCGGGACACCTCGCGGAGCTGGGGGAATGCCATCTAAATGAAAGCGGCCGATGGTTTTATTATCGATCGCCATTTCACGCTCGCCCTGGAGGACATGTATTTCAACAGTGGTTTGATTATCTGCTGCTGTGCTGAAAACCTGTGACTTGCGGGTAGGAATAGTTGTATTTCTTTCAATGAGTTTTGTAGATACACTGCCCAATGTTTCAATACCTAACGAAAGCGGTGTTACATCTAGTAAGAGGATATCATCCACATCGCCAGCCAAAACACCACCCTGAATGGCTGCACCAAGGGCAACCACTTCATCAGGATTTACACTTTTGTTCGGTTCTTTACCAAAAATTTCTTTCACTTTTTCCTGGATCTTCGGCATACGTGTTGAGCCACCCACCAAGATGACTTCATCGATTTCTGAAGCAGATAATCCCGCATCCTGAATAGCTTTTTTGCAAGGTTCAATTGTTCTTTCAACAAGATCAACAACCAATTCCTCAAATTTTGCACGGGTCAATGTTAAATTCAAATGTTTTGGACCAGACGCATCAGCAGTAACAAAGGGCAGGTTGATTTCAGTTTGTTTTGAACTGGACAATTCCTTTTTGGCATTTTCGGCTGCTTCTCTCAATCGTTGCAACGCCATTGGATCCTTGCGCAGGTCAATACCATCACTTTTGTTGAACTCATCCGCGATCCAATTAATGACTTTCTGATCAAAATCGTCACCGCCTAGGTGGGTATCACCATTGGTCGATTTAACCTCAAAAACACCATCACCAAGCTCAAGGATAGAAATATCGAACGTACCTCCGCCTAAATCAAATACAGCAATTTTTTCTTCTTTCTTTTTATCCATACCATACGCAAGCGATGCCGCCGTGGGTTCGTTAATAATCCTGCGCACATTTAATCCAGCAATCTTACCGGCATCTTTTGTGGCCTGGCGCTGTGAATCATTAAAATATGCCGGGACAGTTATAACTGCATCCGTCACTGTTGTGCCTAAATGTTCTTCAGCATTTTGCTTGAGTTTCTGCAGTACCATGGCACTGATTTCCGGGGGTGAATACTTTTTATTATCAATCTCTACTCCTACAACTCCGCCTTTTCTTTTAACAACCGGGTAAGGTACTTCCTCAATTTCTGTACCCACTTCATCGTACATGCGGCCCATGAAGCGTTTAATAGAAAAAATTGTTTTTTGGGGATTTGTTACTGCCTGGCGTTTGGCAGGTTGTCCAACCAAGCGTTCATCATTTTTTGTAAAGGCAACAACAGATGGTGTCGTTCTACCTCCTTCAGGATTGTTGATTACAACTGGTTCACCACCCTCAAGGACAGCAACACAAGAATTTGTTGTTCCCAAGTCAATTCCGATAATTTTACTCATGATTTATTTCTCCATAATTTTGTTCATATTAAAGTTTCGATTGCTAATAGCGTACAAACCAAAATGGTTGTTGATAATAATTTTTAACCGGTCGGTCTACAATCAGAGTGTAAACCCAGCCCGCCAGCCAGAAGGCTAAAATCAAGGGGAGTACAATATTAAGTAGTAAAGAAAAAATACCGACCACAAAAAGCAATGTGAAAGGTAAAATAAATGCCATGCTGATATAAGGATGATTGAGCATGAATCTTTGTATTTTTTTCATCATTTTTTATTAATCTTTAGTGAATATTTGCTATGCTATTAAATCTGCTGTGTATATTACAATTATTATACCAATATATATTATTAGCCTATATGGCAAGTATGATACTTATTTTCGCCCTATATGGCAGAATTTAGGAAGATTCTATTTCTTCAGTAGAATCGACGGAAGGAGCTGATTTTTGCGATTTACCTTTTTTAATAGGAGTTTTTGTGTATAAAAATATATCTTTTTTGGCATTCACTTTGATTGTATCGCCTTTTACAAATTTTTCTTCTAACAGCATTTCGGAAATGGGATTTTCCAAACTGTTTTGAATTTCCCTGCGTAAATGACGGGCGCCGTATTCCGGATTGTAACCTTTCTTAACAAGTAACTTCACCGCCAATTTAGTCAATTTTATCTTGATGCCTTTGCGCATTAAATTGGAGCGCAGGTCTTCTAATTGCAAATCAATAATATTCAATACATCTTCTTCTGTAAGAAGATGAAATACAATTGTTTCATCTATCCTGTTTAAAAATTCAGGATTGAATATTGTTTTCACTTTTTCCAAAAGTCTATCACGCATAGCATCGTATGATTTTTCTGCGGATTGCTCAATAAATCCAAGGGCGCTTCCTTTCACGATCTCTTTTGTACCCACATTGGACGTCATGATAATAATTGTATTTTTAAAATCAACCTTTCGGCTCAAGCTATCAGTCAATACACCTTCATCATATAATTGCAGCAGAAGATTAAATACATCCGGGTGTGCTTTTTCCATCTCGTCAAATAGGACTACAGAATAAGGGTTACGTCTGACTTTTTCAGTTAATTCACCGCCTTCTTCATAGCCAATATATCCCGGTGGGGCACCGATGAGACGCGATATAGAAAACCGTTCACCAAATTCGGACATATCAATTTTTACTAGTGAACCGGTATGGCTGAATAGATAATTTGCCAGTACTTTTGCTAATTCTGTTTTTCCAACACCGGTAGGACCTAAAAACAGGAATACTCCGATTGGGCGATTGGGATTTTTTAAACCAGCGCGAGCGCGTTGAATAGATTTAGCTATGCTGTTGATAGCTTGTTCTTGACCGATGATGTCTTTTTGAAGAGCATCTTTCATTTTTAGGAGTTTATGTGTTTCAGACTCTGCTACTTTATTCACAGGGATTCCCGAGACTAAGGCAACAACATCTGCAATCGTATCTTCAGAAATCAATTCAGGTTGGGAATGTTCGTGCTCCTGCCATTCCTGCTGCGCTGTGGACAATTTTGATAACAGTTTTTGTTCCTTATCACGATACGCAGCAGCTTTTTCAAATTTCTGTTCAGCAACTACTTCTTCCTTCATGGTTCTAACTTTATCGATTTCTTTTTCCAAATCCAAAATATCTTGGGGAACGCTAACATTGTGCAAATGGGCTCTGGAACCGGCTTCATCCATAATATCGATTGCTTTATCAGGTAAATGTTTGTCTGTTATATAACGGTCTGATAAATATACACACGCTTCAATTGCGCTATCATCATAGTAAACATTGTGATGGTCTTCGTATGCTTCTTTTAAGCCAAGCAATATCTCAATTGTTTCTTCTTGGCTGGGTGGATTGACCATAATTTTCTGGAAGCGGCGTTCCAGGGCTCCATCCTTTTCTATATGTTTACGATATTCATCCAACGTTGTTGCACCAATACAATGAATATCTCCCCGGGCCAGTGCAGGTTTGAACATATTTGATGCGTCTAGTGAGCCCGATGCACCTCCAGCACCAACGAGCGTATGCAGTTCATCAATAAATAAAATAAAGTTATCAGCATTTTCCAGTTCAACCATAATCGTTTTCATGCGCTCTTCAAATTGTCCTCGATATTTCGTTCCGGCTACGATGGCTGCCAAATCAAGAGAAAGTATGCGTTTATTGTGCAGTAGTCTGGGTACAGATTTCTCGTTGATGCGCTGTGCCAAGCCTTCAATAATGGCTGTCTTTCCAACACCAGGTTCACCAATTAATACAGGATTATTTTTTTTACGTCGTGTCAGGATTTGCGCAACACGTTCTATTTCACCCAAGCGGCCAATTACAGGGTCCAGCTTCCCTTTTCTAGCTAAATCAGTGATATTGCGCGAAAAATGATCTAAAGCAGGCGTTTTTGATTTTTTACTGCTTTTTTCTTTTTGGATGATAGGTAGTGCTTCATCTTCTTCCTCTTCATCAGCTGAATCATCATTCAATAATTCCAAAACGCCATCATAATCGAGGTTATATGAATTCAATACTTCAAAAGCAATACCTTCCGTTTCCTTAAGCATGGCCAGCAATAAATGTTCATCATCGGCAACGGTTGCACCCAGAGCAGCTGCTTCATTATACGCGTTGCGTAAGATGCGTTCTGCCCGACGGGTTAGTGGAAGATGGCCTAAGGTCATGGTACCGCCGGAGGATTTAATCATATCCTCGATCATGGCCCGCATATCAGCGAGGTTACAATCGTAAATATCCAGTATCTTAACACCCAATCCTGCTTCGAGGCGAATCAACCCCAACAGTAAATGTTCAGATCCAACATAACTATGCCCCAAGCGTACAGCTTCTTCCTTGGCGTGCTTCATGATCAACTGGACTCTCTTGGAAAAATTCTCTTTCATACTATCCTTAAATTAAGCAGTCATAACTCGCATTCAAATACTATCTATTTTGTTTAATGTTTCATTTTCTATAACATACCGACGATTTCCAATTTCCGCAACGTTGGGATTATGCGTAGTAATCACAAACGCTTGGTTATAATCGCTATTAATTTGCTGAAATAGATCTAAAAGCCGTTGAGCATTGTACACATCTAAGTTGCCGGTTGGTTCATCGGCAAATACAACATCAGGTGCAAGAATCAGCGCCCTTAATACTGCCACACGCAGCCTTTCTCCTCCAGAAAGCTGGGCCGGGTAATGGGTTTTACGCTCATTCATTTCTACATAATCAAACAATTCATCCGCTCTTTCTTTGGCATTTTGTTCATCCCCTGCAATAAGGGCCGGCATGAGCACATTTTCCAGGGCAGTAAATTCGGGAAGCAAATGATGAAACTGGAAAACAAACCCAAGGTGCTTATTGCGTAATTCCGATAGTTCTTCATCTGCCAGCCCAATGATATCCTTTTCGCAAATTGACACCGAACCGTTATCGGGCTTATCTAATGTTCCCAGAATATTCAATAGTGTAGTTTTACCAGCGCCGGATTGACCCATGATCGTTACAATTTCTCCCTGTTCAAGTTCCAGGTCCATATTGCGTAAAACATGGAGTTCTTTTTCACCGTTGTGGTAGGATTTGCTAATCTGTTTCGCGCTTAAAATCATTTTTCTAAATAAACAGCTTCCCTGGGGTTGATTTTGAGAGTGCGGCCAGAAGCCACGGCGGATGAAATAATAATAAACACGCATGAAATGCAGACAACTGCCAGCAAGTCAACTCCTTTGAAAACCATGGGTAATTTATCAATAAAATAGATGTCTTCCGGCAGGGAAAATAATCCAAATTGGTTTTGTGCTGATACCAGTGCTAAACTGATGACAACTCCAACAATAGCTCCGATACCACCAATCATTATGCCCTGCATTAATATTATGCCCTGTATGCGTCGAGCTGTTGTGCCCAGTGTTCTTAAAATGCCAATTTCCCTGATCTTTTGATAGGTGACCAGCACCAGCGTAGACATCAGGTTAAAACACGCCACTAATACAATAAGGCTCAGCACTGCCATAGTGCCGATCCGTTCCATACGCATGGCATTAAATAGACCTGCATGTAGATCCGTCCAGCTTTTGACAGATAATCCACCGGTCAGTGCACGCCTGAAATAACGCTTTAGATCATTTGCAGATTTTGGATCATTGAGCCTTACATCAATGCCGTCAAATCCCTTTTTGCGCAGAAAAATACGTTCGCCAAGGCTTAAGGGGATAAAAACGATACGGTCATCCACATCCAGAACTTCTGCCTGAAAAATACCCGCAACATTGCCCGCAAATCGTCTTGGCAAACCCACACTACCGCCATAGTCAACCGGGCTCATCAATGTAATATCATCACCAACACCTACGTTTAATCGTCTGGCCAGTACTTGACCGATATAAATGGAGGATCCATCTAATTGATTTGGTGATGCATCCATGCGGATATCATAAAAGTCAGTGAAATGCTCTATAGGTATTGCTTTTAGTGTAACAAACCGTTGTTCTTGCTGTCCGGATGAAACCAATCCTTTCCGTTCCTGGAATGGTAATGCATCTGCCACATAAGCATTACGCAACACAGTATCCAATACATGGGTTAAATTTACATCTTCATCGACTGCAGTAATACGCAGATCACCTTCAAACCCCATTACCCGGTTGGTTACGCGCTCTTCAAACCCATTCAATACAGCCAAAGAAACGATCAATGCAAACGTGCCGGCAGCAAGTCCAATGATAGATATCCACCCTGTCAAGCGACTGGGACCGGCTCCCTTCCCACCCAGCATAAATCGGCGGGCAATCGTAAATGCAAATTTCACTCGTACCTCAACGCAACTGCCGGTTCTGTAGATGATGCCCGTCGAGTTGGCCACAGCGCTGCAAAAATGGAGCTGATGAAACCGCAGAAAACAATAATAGCAATCATTTGCCAATCAAACAGAATGGGGACATGGCTCATAAAGTAGATTTCTTCTGCGATAGACAGGGGCTTGAACCAGATCTGGATGCCCGCCAGAATCAGTGCCAGACACAAACCGGCCAGGGAACCCATGACACCAATATAAATACCTTTAACAAGAAAAATACGTCGGATAGTTTTCTTGTTCATGCCCATGGCGATTAGTGTACCAATGGAACGGGATTTTTCCAGGACGATCATAGTGAGGGCAGATACAATATTCACTACACCCACCAAAGCAATCATACCAAATATAATTAAAATGGGCCATTTCTGGAGATTCAGCCAATTAAAAAGCGTACGGTGTTTTTCTTTCCATGTTAATGCATAATGGGGATAGCCTAGGGACTCTTCAATCTTTGCAGCTAGAATGCCGGCAAGATTATGCCGTTTAATATTTATGGAATATCCAGAAACTCGATCATTGTATTGAAATACAAACTGAGCATCCGCAATGGGCATATAAACTACTGTTTTATCGTATTCCTGTAATCCTGATTTATAAATACCGCCAACCTGCACCTGCTGCATGCGCTGGCTGGAAGAAACAGTCGCCAGCGATTTCATATCCACCAAAACAAGTTTATCCCCTACGCTTATTTTTAGAGAACTGGCCAGATCACTGCCTATAACAATACTGCCTTCACTTAAATTAGCGGACCCTTTACGCATCATCCGATGGATACTTTTTGGCAGGTTATGCTCATCATGGCCAATAATTAATACACCTTCCGCTTTGCGGCCTTTGCGAACCAAGGCAGCTTCCTGGATAAAAGCAGTACTCGCAAAGGAAACATCATTTGCAGTTAGAATACTGTCAAGTTTGGATTGAAATGGTTCCAGCGGTTTGAATAAGAAATGTTGGACGCGAATATGTCCATCAAAACCTGCAATTTTTTTTGAAATAGTTTCTTCAAAACCATTGAGCACTGAAGAAGTCAGAACCAATGCACACACACCCAGACCCAAACCCACCATGGCGGCGATGCTGGCAAACGATGTAAAACTGCCCTGGTGTTTAAATCCTAAATGGCGAAAGGCAATGCGCAGCGCTGTCTTCATTCATCGACGGTCCGCATGGCGGGAAATAGAATCACATCCTTAATGGTGTGCTGTTCGGTCAGGAGCATGGTGAGGCGGTCAATTCCCAAGCCAACACCACCGGTGGGCGGCATGCCGCATTCCACGGCTTGGATGAAATTTTCGTCAACTGGTTGGGCTGCTTCATCACCTTTTTCACGTAGTAATGCTTGAGCTTCTAAACGTTCCCTTTGATCTACAGGATCATTCAATTCTGTAAAGGAATTGGCAAATTCCGCACCGCCAATGAATAATTCATAGCGTTCGACCAAATTTGGATCACCATTGCGATGTGCTTTGGCCAGTGGTGAAATGGCTTTGGGATAATCCGTTACAAATGTGGGTTGAATCAGGTTAGGTATAACCAATACATCCAAGAGTTCATCGAGCATCTGGCCGTAGTTGGCATTGTCTTCAACATCAATGTTATGGGATTTGCAGACCTTTTTCATTTTATTATCAGCTGCTGAACCCAAATCTTCTCCTGTAGCTTCTTTCAATAATTCCAAAATGGGCTGGCGGGCAAAAGTCTTGGACAGGTCAATCTCATTATCATGCCATGTCACTTTGATAGCGCCGACTGCTTCAGCGGCCTTGCGGATCATGTCTTCCACCAACTCCATATTGTTTTCATAATCGGCGTAGGCCCAGTAGAATTCCAGCATGGTGAATTCGGGGTTATGATTTTTATCCATGCCTTCATTACGAAAATCCTTCGATATTTCATAGACACGGTCCATACCGCCCACAATCAGGCGCTTTAGATACAATTCATCAGCAATACGCAGGTAGAGTTGCTGATTTAAGGCGTTATGATGAGTGGTAAAGGGACGGGCATTGGCACCGCCGTACAAGGGCTGCAGTACCGGTGTTTCTACTTCCAGGAAATCCATATTATCCAAATACTGGCGTATGGAGGAAATAATCTTAGCTCGCTTTACAAAAACTTCACGGACTTCTGGATTGACGATGAGATCCAGGTGGCGGTTGCGATATCGTAATTCCTTATCTTCAAAGGCATCGAATGTTGCGCCGTCTTTTTCCTTTACAACCGGCAAAGGCCTAATGCTTTTTGCCAAAACGGTAAATTCTTTTGCATGGATAGATTTTTCACCCATTTTGGTGGTGAAAGGAAAACCCATTACACCAACAATGTCACCAATATCCATCAGCTTGAAGTTGGCATAAGTATCTGCCCCTACATCGTCCCGTTTCATATAAATTTGAATACGGCCGCCCATGTCCTGTATATGAAAAAAGGACGCTTTACCCATCTTGCGCAGGGCCATAATACGACCGGCAACAGTTACATCTTTTTCTTCCAATTCATCATAATTCGTCAAAACCTCATCACTTGTATGGGTTGGGTTATAATTATGGGGATAAGGGTTTATACCCCTTTCCTGTAGGGTGCCCAGCTTTTCCTGGCGGAATCGTATAATATCGTTTAAGCTCTTATGTTCTTCTGACACGGATATATTTATAGATTGCAGTGAGCTAATTTAAATACATCATCGGCTGTGCCTAAATGATTCTTTTTCATACTCTTTTAAATTTGTGCACTTAATAAAATATAGTCGAATTTTGGTAGAAATTTTATATGTAAGCATAACAATTTAATGTAATTTTCGGGGTTATAGAAAACATGATTTTATGTTTTTTGTAATGTAATAAATCAATTTGTTATCAGGAGATTTCCATGTTTAAAAAATCATTCATGATCGGCATTCTTGCGTCCATTTTTATCATTGGCTGCAACCAGAATACCAATACACCATTTACCATCGAGTATGAAAAATATACCCTGGATAATGGCTTAACCGTCATCCTCCACGAGGATAAATCAGATCCCATCGTCGGTGTTGCGATTCAATATCACGTTGGTTCCAATCGCGAAACTCCCGGGCGCACAGGCTTCGCCCATTTGTTTGAACACATGCTCTTCCAGGAATCGCGACATGTAGGCCAGGATCAATTCTTCAAAAAGATTCAAAATGTCGGCGGGACGCTCAATGGCGGCACCAACAAGGATGGTACTGTCTATTTTGAAGTGGTACCCGAAAATGCATTGGAAACAGTACTGTGGATGGAATCTGACCGTATGGGCTGGCTCCTGCCAACGGTGACCCAAGCTGTTTTTGAAAACCAGCAGGAAGTTGTTCAAAATGAAAAACGCCAGCGCGTGGATAACCGCCCTTATGGGCATAATGATTATGTGCTCATAAAAAATATGTATCCTGAAGATCATCCTTATAACTGGACAACCATCGGCGAATTGGAAGACCTGCAAAATGCCACACTGCAGGACGTCCGCGATTTTTACGAAAAATGGTACGGCCCTAATAATGCCACCATGGTCATCGCTGGTGATATCAAAAAAGGAGAGGTCAAAAAGTTAGTTGAGAAATATTTTGGTGAAATAAATTCCGGGCCTGATAATGGTGACCCGGAACCTATTCCAGTACAACTTGATGAAACCAGAAAAGTCTACCACGAAGATAATTTCGCCAGTTCACCACGCTTAACAATGGCGTTTCCAACTGTCGATGGAAAACACGCTGATGCGTCTGCCCTGGAATTAATGAGCCAACTTTTAGGGGACGGGAAAAAAGCACCCCTTTATAAAGTAATTGTAGAAGAAAAGAAACTGGCACCAAACTTCTTTTCCTACAGTGGTACACGGGAGATTGCGGGAACGTTTAATATTGTTGTGACAGGTTTCCCGGAAACCAATCTTACAGATGTTGAATCTGCTGTCCATGAAGCATTTGCACGCTTTGAAAGTGATGGCTTTACAGCAGCAGACCTGGAAAGGCTAAAAGCCAAATATGAAACCGGTTTTTACGGAGGCATTTCTTCTGTATTGGGTAAAGGCTTCCAGCTGGCATATTATAATGAATACTACGGCTCGCCTGACGCTCTTTCAGTTGAACTGCAAAAAGTCCTTGATGTGAACATGGATGATATCAACCGGGTGTATGAAACATATGTCAAAGGCCGGAATTATGTCCTGACCAGCTTTGTACCGAAAGGGAAAGTTGAATTGGTTGCCGAGGGGTCGGTTCTTTTCCCTGTTGTGGAGGAAGAAATTGTAGAAAATGTAGCCAAGGAGGCCGGTACGGGCGGGATGAATGTAGAAGAAATAACTTCCACCTTTGACAGATCAATCGAACCAGTGGATGGTCCCCAACCTCGATTGAACCTGCCTACCATTTGGCGGCATAAATACAGCAAGGGCGTGGCACTTTACGGCTCAAAGCATGATGAACTACCTTTGATCAATTTTGGTATACAGATTGACGGCGGTATGTTGTTGGATGATCCCAATAAGGTTGGTGTCGCAAACTTGATTTCGGATATGATGATGGAGGGGACTGCCAATAAAACTCCTATTGAACTTGAAGAAGCTATTGATGCCCTTGGATCTTCCATCCGCATGTATACGGGCACACAATCAATTGGAGTTGAAGTCACAACATTAAAACGGAATTTTGATGCGACACTTGCATTAGTCGAAGAAATCCTATTTGAACCTCGCTGGGATGAAACAGAATTTGATCGCATCAAAAGAGAGACAGCTGAATCCATAAAACGCCGGGCAGCTGTGCCTTCGGCTATCGCATCAAACGTCTATGATAAATTGATTTACGGCGATCATATTCTAGCCAACTCAACACTAGGAACAGTTGAATCGGTGGAATCTATAATACTGGATGATTTGAAAAATTTTTACAGCACCAATTTTTCAGCTGACTTGGCTACCATCAGCATTGTGGGTGATATAAACCGCAGTGTGGCTGTAAAAGCATTTGACAGGCTGGTGGTCAAGTGGTCAGCCAACAATGTGGCTTTTCCTGAATATGAGTTACCATTACCCGATAAGCATGCAAAAGTATATTTCGTTGATGTTCCCAATGCCAAGCAATCTGAAATTCGTATCGGATATTTGGGGTTAGCCCTGACCGATCCAGACTACTTCCCTGCAACAGTGATGAATATGAAACTGGGTGGAAATTTCAGCGGTGATGTTAATTTGGTGCTCCGTGAGGAAAAAGGGTTTACTTATGGGGCTCGTACAAGATTCAGCGGTTCAAAATTCCCCGGAAAATTCACTGCTTCTTCCGGTGTACGGTCAAATACAACCGAGGAGTCCGTCAATATCTTTAAAAATTTAATGACAGCCTATCATGAACCAATTGCTGAAGAAGATCTGGATTTTACCAAGAATGTTTTATTGAAATCCAATGCTCGACGCTTTGAAACCCTGGGATCCTTGCGCGGAATGATTAGTAATATTGCCACTTATGGCTTTCCTTTTGACTACATCAAGGACCAGGAAGAAATAGTTAGGGATATGACCGTAGAAAGCCACAACGAATTAGCACGGAAGCTTATACGTCCAAATGAAATGATTTATTTGATTGTGGGCGATGCAGCTACGCAACTTGATGGACTGAAATCCCTAGGTTTCGGTGATCCCATTCTACTCGATGCGGATGGGAATCTTATGGAATAATTTCAACCTTTTAGATATTCCAAAAAAAACCCCTCGAAAAGAGGGGTTTTTTTTATTTTGAGTATTTTTAATAAATTACTTCAACTTACTCATCAAAAACGCTCGGATGAAATTATCAAGAGCACCGTCCATGACAGCCGAAATATTTCCTGTTTCTTCTTTTGTGCG
>Ga0066853_10000355_pt1 | contig 17402 bp, 8 predicted proteins | sample ETNtaG_28_FD_67284 | JGI IMG/M metagenome (GOLD analysis project Ga0066853, IMG submission 67284) | Marine microbial and viral communities from oxygen minimum zone, Eastern Pacific Ocean - ETNP201406SV61 | ecosystem: Environmental > Aquatic > Marine > Oceanic | place: Pacific Ocean: Eastern...
GGAGTTGGATAATGGAATATCACAACTCCTTCCTGTTCATTCATCGTTTGAACCTCTTTACTCATTGAGAAGACTTCCCGTTGTTCCTTATCGTTGATGATGAATGTACATTCTGTCCCCAGTATTCCATCGAGATCTTTGACAACGGTGCTGACTTCAAGTCTATCTCCAACAATGACTTCTTCTGGTGCAGTAATATTCAATGTGGGAATCGAACGAACAACATCCAATGTCACTGTTCTCTGAGCCATCAGTCCATCCATATCGGTGAAAGTCATGGTCAGGATGACTTCACCTTCAATGAATGAAGAATCAGCCATGACTCTGAATCTAATCATATGGGTGGCATTCTCTATTTCATCAAGGCACACTCCCAGATTTTCGTTTTCATCCAAATGGCTTGCCGGAACAGACCAACCACTCTGAGTCAAGACAGCATTTGAGTTAGCCATTGGGCGGTGACTTTGAACGTACAGAGTAGCAATTGACTGATGTCCTCGAATCAACTGTTCGTCAATCTCTCCCTCAATATTACATATGGAGATGTGTAAACTCAAAGGTGCTGCCAACAAGACCGACCAGGATTCAGAGACCTCAACATGAGAACCATGGGCTCCATGCAGTGTCAATTCAACCTCTACCATTCCTTGTTCAAGAGATTCTACTGGATATGGAAGTTCAATCAGAACTCCTGATTGGCCGTCTTCCACCTCCACAGACGCTATTCTATCGATGTGGCCGGGCCACTTTACCACTAGGTCGCCATATGCGCCGCTGTCTGGGTCGTCCGCATCGTTGATTTCCACCCATATCGATTCACCAACAGCTCCAGTAGCGAAATCAATACTATGATTTTCAAAGTTTCGAAGTTCCATGACAGGTTGAGGGTCCTTGTTACCGAGTGTAATGGTTCGGATGATAGATGCTCCATCAGCGGTGGAGAAACCAACTTCTATCGGCCCTAGATCACCTCCAATCGGGATGCTCAAGGTTGAGGAATAACAGGTGAGTCCGGGAGTATTGGTCTGAACAATAGACACTGGGCTGTAAGTTCCAAGACCACTGCTCATGTTGGGGGCTTGAGTCGTTGAATCATGATCAGCATCGAGCACGCATACCTTCACTTCTGAATCTTCACCTCTCCCTAGCCCAACACCGATTGTCGAAATGGCTGTAATGCCACTCCAATCCTCATCATCAACTCCTTGGATATGTGGGCCATACCAATTCGCAATTGCATCAACTACCTCTGAGGCGTTGCTGAATCGTATTTCTGTTGAGTTGTATCCATTAGTATCCCAAGTGATGATGATGAGTTCCAACCATCCAAGTGTTGAATTGATAGGAATCGAAACACCAGTCCACCAAGTCAAGTTGTCACTGGTACCTGCAGAGACCATCGTCTCTTGTGTCCAATTTCCATTAATATCCATTATTCTCCAACCAATCTCTGTGGCTATGATACCAACATCATCAGAAACAACAGCACTGCAAGTGAAACTACTTCCTCGATAGATGATATTGCTCTGGCAGTAAGCATCGGTGACTGTAGGTGGTTCATTCACCAGAAGATTGAGAATCATCACATTGTTTTCTAGGAGACGTTCATTGAATCCACTTTCATTGACCCACCTGACCACGAACTCGGTGTAACCTGACCTCTGGGGTGTTATCTCAATCTCGACTATTGCTCTACTTCCAGTTTGGTCACCAGGGGCGAGAGATAATTCAGCCATCCCCACCAGTGCATTACCCTGTCTTTCTCGGATTTCGATAGTTCCGTTACCCATGCTAGGAGCCAGATTTTCAATAAGTACCTCCAGTGTCGAGATTCTACCTTGTGTTGGTGTTCCAATGGCTCTGACATCACTGATGTTGGCATCGTGGAGGATATCAGCGAAGGCAGCCATCTTCGGGTCGCCAACCACAACTCCCATCCAACTCATCAGCGGATTTGCCATGTAGATTGATTCTGCCCAGGTGTAGCCACTTGCATATGCGATGGTCATGACACTTGGATATGCAACTGCTGTCAGATATGGTTCGTAGACGTAGCCTTTGACCCCTGACACTCCATCCTCGAGCAGGTCAGCCACCAAGGACTGTCCATACCCTGTTCCCCAATTGAATGAACGGCCACCCGTTGAAACTGCGGTTTCAGCAATGCTGCCATCAACCCAACCCAAATGGGGTCTTATCGCTCTCAGATTCATGGTGTCGAAATAGATGCTGCCATTGTAGGTCCCATCTCCAATCAGTGCTTCTATTCTAATCGAGAAATTCACTGCATCATGATGAGGTCGGAAACGCATAGTCTGAGAATTCCAGTCAGTAGCGAATGAGTTTGTACTGCTGGTGTTGGTCGTGATCAGAGTTCCATTCTCAGAATAAGAATCAACCACAATCTGGTAATCTCCATCAATCCATCCATCTTTCATTGCGTACCCATAGATGATCCATGCATGGCCTTTCAATTCATCATCAAATTCAAAATCCTGTTCTACGAAGGTAGTGGCATTGTTCGCCTGACTATAACTCGGGCACTCAACTGCGATTCGTCGATTTTCATGCAGGATATCAGAGCCGTTGAGAGTTGAGTTCCAGATATTCACTTCATCGATCAATCCCTCATAGTATGTGTTTCCAGCCCGATTGACTCCAAACTTGTACAATTGGATGTTGTCGATACTATTGTTTGGGAAATTAGTGGTACGGACATGAACCCCATTCAGATATTGCATCATAATGCCATTCTCAAAGGTCATCGCTAGATTTGTCCATTCTCCGGCCACTACTGCTCCGAAACCATAAGCGCCACTGTTTCTAATCTGCCAATCTCCGTTGTTGGCGCCGCTGAATTGGAACTGGAATGAAGAATTGTCACCTGCGACATCATTGACTGCAATCACGGATGCATACTGATTCTGGCTGTCATTATCTGTTTTAACCCACATGGAGACACTGAAATTTCCACCCCAATCATCCACATCCACCTTGGCGAATTCATCAACACCATCGAAATGGTAGGCTCCACCAGCAACTCCAGTTGCCCAGTTAGTACCTGCTGCAGTTCCTTGGATGGTCAGATTCGCATAAGAGATAGAGTCGCTGACAGTTGTGCCGCTGCTTTCGTCGAAGCCCCAGTGGTGTAGCAGGTCGTTCTCTTTGGTGGAACTATTATCCCCCACGTTCCAGTATTGATTGGTGATAATACTCTTGCTCATGTTTGGTCCACTCCAACTGAGATCGATGCTTGCCCATCCTCCATGTTCAAACATCTCAGTCCTTACATGATACTGACCAGCATCATACCATGACGCATTGGAAGATAGTTCCGTATGTCCATGGATACCTTTGTTGTCAATCACTTCTTGCTCATCTATCCACAGTTTTGAGCCATCGTCGCTGCCAAGATGAAAACTCCAGTTTCCAGATTCGGGAATGGTCAGATATCCAGTATGTCTGACAGAGAAGTAATCCTTGAAACGATTGTCAAGACCAGCCCATGGGCTGGGGTTGTCGGATTGATCAATGACGGATTCAATACGAATGAAGTCAGGAGTCCGTGAACTCAGATCAGGCATCAGACTCGTGTTGAAAGACACTCCTGCATTATCGAAATATTCTGCTAGTAATCCATTTGTTTCACTTGCTGAAGAAGCCGTACATATGCCTCTGGTGAGAACACCCTCCAACGCACCATTTCCATTTCGTTTCACAGCGGTCTGCCGATTCCAATCAAAAGTCTCGCCATCGTTGGTTGGAGGGTCCATGCTGGACCAATATCTAGAACCGGAATCCCAAGATGAGTCGGCGGTATCAAATCCTGCATTAGGCAGGAAATTCCCATTCCAGGTGCCATCATTGGAGCCCCATGAGGCGTATGCGATGACATTGCTGATATTGGTTAGAAAAGTGCTGTTTTGGTTGAAATTCACTGGCAGGTCCATCGTTCCATTCAGTGTTGCATTCGCTGCGTATAAGTCGTCATTCCAGAATTTGTATCCCGAATCGTTGCGATTGGCTGCCAAATCAAGAACGAACTCCCCCCGATTGCCTAGAGATGAATTTGCTTTGTCAATCAGTCCTAACGCGGTTTCCACGGTATATCCGGTCAGACGGGTAACGAGATAGAAGCCATGCTTCGCCTTCGTGAATGATTCATATCCATCACCATAAAATGGGCCATAGGAATGTTGTGTCCACCAGTCTTTGTCCACTTCTGACTCAAGGTCGCCTTCAATCAAAGCAATTTCATTGTCAAACGACACCTTGTTGTTTCCACCATTGACTCGTAAGGGTACTCCCTTAGTGGTCACGAGATAATTGATCTCGTTCTTACGATGGCTGCTTTCATTCACCCATTCCCTGAATGGTTCTACGAAATATGTATTGAACTGGTCTCGATTGATGGTTTCCCCCGTGGGCGTGCTTCCATTGTCGAATAGGAGGACATTCTCCATGCTGATATTACGTGCGGTCACAAATGCCCAACCGATGGTCCTGCTGGCTTCACTCTCATTGTTGATCAGAACCGCTACATCGCTGTAATCCATGTATGAAGCCTGAGTGAATCCTCCGGAGACAGCAATATCGTTGAAGGGAGTCTCATTCCAAACATCTCTCCCAGCACTGCTGAATCCAGTGAATGGGTCAAATCCAGATTCTCCCAGTGCTTCCACAAGTGGTTGTGTGGGAATGACTTGGGCCCAACTACAAAGAAGAAGCATTGGAAGGGTTATGAAGATGCCAATAGCGTCGCGCACCCCATTCACCTAATTGTCTCCGGAGAACCAATCATCCATGATGGCTTCGGATATCGGTTCGTTGGATTTCATTGATTTCCTACCCTATGCTCATGTGTGAGAGAGAGGTCTTTAGCGATGGGGATAAGTAGCCCAAGCCTCCTTCCGCAGAACGATGGTTGAGTTGTACATGGCCAGAACCTGCCGATATGGCAAGTTGAGGGTGATTGGAGGGGAGCTCCACCAGCAGAATGGTGACGTTTTGATTACGGCAGCAAATAATCGTCTTTCTGGAAGGGAAGGGCTTGATGCTTTGGTCCATCAAGCCGCTGGAGATGATCTGCGTCAGAAGTGTAGGGATATCTCGGTCATCCAGCGGACAAAGAATCTGCCACCATGTCCTGTCACGACCTGCATCACCACTGAACCATATGAGTTGAAGGAGCAGTTCAAGCATATCGTTCACATGGTTGGTCCAGATTGTCGACGTCCCAATCAGGATGAAGCACGCCGTGAACTGATTCGTGAAGCATATGCTTCCCTGTTTGTGGAATTGAAAGGACTGAAGAAAGTCAAGACCATTGTTGCACCACCAATCTCCATGGGAGTCTTCGCTTATCCTCATAGAGAGGGTGCGCGAATGACACTCGAGATACTTCTTGATTGGCTTGATAATGATGAAAAGGCCAAGATAGATGAATACACCATCATCGTCAAAGAGAAGAATTTCATCAACAACATGAGAACGGTTTATCGAGAGACCGAAGATACTCTTCCGGGTAGAGATACCACCAATGAGTAGTCATCACATCGGTGCATCTGAAGCCTATATTTTCATTCTGCGTCTACAGTCTCGCTGTGAAGGTCGACTAAATCCTCTAGTAGAGTTGGTCTGCGCAATTCGTCGTTCCTACAAAGCAGTGCCAAGAACATGTGTAGTGGCATTCCTTGCTCCCAATCGAGGAATGGCCTTCCAGAACGAGCACGAGGCAAAGGCGGGATTCTTCTTTGGAGCATACGTAATCTACCCTTCAATGAAGTTGTCTCTACTCTGAAAATACGCCACGAATCACCTCTTACTCCTTTGAGTCTATGCGCGTACAATGGCATCAAGCCACAGCGTTCACCTTCATTTCGCATCGATTCATGCTGATCCCAAGTGCGGCCTGAAAGGTACATCTTCCTCTGCTTGTTTGCTTTGACTTCAATTGGGAAACATAAGTCTCCACGCAATGCTAACAGGTCTCCACTGCCTTCCATTCCACTACCTGCTGCTCTGACCACCAGAAAGGGCCTCTGGATGACCTGCATCGCTTTGGCTGTTTGAACTGTATCACAAGAGCGTGTAACAGCTCTCACGCCATCTTCACTACCTGCTAGAACGGCTCTTAGTTCCCGCTCGTATGAGCTTGCCATCAGGCTACATCGATTGGCAACAGAATATGAGGATGATGGGCGGATAATGTGAATACGGTCGATTTTGGCGGTGAAGATTGAAATGCCGTCAGCAGAAGGATGTAACGTGGAACCTCTAATTGTGAGGACCGCCGACTTCCGTTTGGCGTATCGTTTGTGTGAGGAACTACGTCGTCGTAAGATTAGATTCGAATTGTTTGCTGAGGGACAACGACTACCAAACAGTCGTAGTATTTGGGTGGGGACTCCTGAGGAGGTATCCATAGCCAGAGAAGGCAGAGGCATCGGAGTTGCAGTGGAACAGGTTGAACTTGGAGTTGAAAGAGCGAGGCAGTTGGCATTGGGACTTACCGCCACCAGGATGTTGTCTTTTGGAGTAGACCCAGGCCCTCGACCGGGTCTAGCTTGGTACGCTGATTCGGTGCTGATCGGGACGGCCCAACTGGAAAAGATCGATGATGTAGCCGAACATATCGTTGCGATTGCAGCAGTACTTGAACATGATAGATTAGTGGTCCGGATAGGGGATGGAGTACCTACGATGCGAAACAGGATCATCAATTGTTGTCTGACGAGGAATCTTCCAGTGCAGGTCGTCGATGAGCGAAAGACATCTCGAGGAATCAGGCGACATGCTCACCACGCTGCAGCCATCCGTATTGCGCGATTGAGTGGAAACCCTGTTTTGAAACGAATGCCGGTCAATCCAACTGAGGGAGAATTACGTGAAGTCCAGAGGCGAAGTCGAAAACAGAGCGAAGGCAGACTCACAATTTCCAGTGACCTAGCCAAAGCAGTTGCAGTGGGCCGCTTGTCAATGTCTGAGGCTATCGAACGGCAACGATTGAAGAATCGAAGTTAGAATGAACGATTGTACGTTCTCATTCCCACAATCTCTAACCAGTTCACAGGAAGTATGGAATCAGGATTGAGAACAACAACATGAATAAAATTGCAAGGCTACTGTAGGCTGTTGCTTTGCCTGCAGCATGTTCAATCTTCATCGGATGCCACCCCCCCCACAGTTTCAATCGTTCCCCAATACGGCTGAGTCGCGATAATCCATCATGGACCATGTCTCGGAACATATGTCCACCATCGAAAGGAACCATGGGAATCAGATTGGTGAAGCCGAGAAGTATGTTCACCCATACCAACCAGAACATCAGATTGACCAAGAAGAGTAGGGTGCTGGTTCCCAATGCCCCATCAGAGCTTAGTTTCGCTTCTTCCATTGGATGGATGGAGACGCCGCTGTATTCAAACGGGGTTATGAGTACTGTCAAGAGGTGGAATGGCGAGTATAGAATTCTGGAGAATATATTTCCATTCCAATCCGGATCAAAGGGTCCTGCCAATCTATCGATTCCATTGGTCGCTTCACCCAATCCTACAACGCCAAGAAATGCAGATTCAGGTTCGATTCCTCCTGCTTCAAGTTCATCTTCACTCCAGCCCAGTTCAATATAGTGCTGGTATTTGTCTCCCATGGTGACATTGAGCGTCTCTTCTTCTCCACTCTCTGCACGTTTGATGACCATCGACACATTCTGTTCTGGAGAAAACGCCTCCATCGCTTCAGAGAATGCATTCAGAGTAGGTGTTGAAGTGCCGTTCAATGAGAGTATTGAGTCAAATGGCTGTAAGCCTGCATCATCGGCACCGGATTCTGATACCATGGATTGCGGATGTACGCCCGCTATGGCTGGACTGAATTGAGTTGCAATCGCACCAAGCATGAGCAAGCAGAAGAAGGCTGCAAAGATGTTGGTTGCAGGTCCAGCAGCGAACAGTCTCTGTCTTTCTTTGCTTGGCGCCTTCATCAGTTCGTCAGCCTGCGGTTCTGCAAAAGCACCGAGCGGAAGGGGGCCGAGTAACAGTAGTCCAAATGAACGAACCCTCATCCCATGAGCGCGTGCCTGTAACCCATGTCCATATTCATGGATGACTAGACTGATGATGAATGCTAATGCCCCCCACCCGAGGGGAATGACGGGGTTCAATCCAGGAATAGCCACCAATTCAGAAGCCTTGGGAGGTTCTTTTGGTGGTGAGATGATTGCAATGACGAAGGTAAGCAATACCAGAATGAGAACAAGAAACATCGCACCTCTACAAACCCAAAGCGACAATTCACCATATGCTCTCCACGCAGATTTTGGTCTGGCCAGATTATCAAGAGCCTTCCTCCCTTTCTGGGTTCTTATCATCAAGATGAACCCTAGTGCTCTACTGGCGTTCCAACGATCCAATGTTCCATTGTTCTCCCAATGTTTCAGCATTATGACCCAAACTATGAGGGCGAGGATGAGAATCTTCCCATCCAACCAAGGGATGTTCATCCAGTCATTGGCCATGTTTGGACCTCTGTGAACGGATACTTGAAGGTGATGCTGGATGAGTCATTGATTTCAGTAATCATCATCTTCCCAATCATCATCATCATCATCTTCATCCATATCCTCATAGTCGTCATCTTCGTAATAATCATCGTCAAGCATTGATGAACCGCGTTCCAATGCGGTACGTCGACTGATTGTGAATGCAGTCATGACGACTATGACTCCGACTCCTGCGAATACCCAACCCAGGGGTTGTTCTCTGACATTGTCAACCCACCCGAAGTATGAGACATATACAACTTCAACACTGTGTTCAGCGCTGTTGTCATCTTCGTTCACCTCTATGACCACGTTCTCTGGGTCAACAACCGCTCTTATCCTGTCAACTCCAGCCTCAGCCTCCCAGATTACAATCAGTTCGACAGATTGCCCAGGTTCTAGTGAGTTGATCGACTTGCTATCAAATGGCTTATTCGAGTCACCAGCATAGAAAGCAACCGAGAATGGAGTACTTGATTCACCTCCATTGTTGATTACTTCGACCTTGACCTCAACATTTGAACCCGGACTGATATGGTCATCATCGAGAGTGATACTGGTCAATTTCAAATCCGCTACTTCCGCTCCAAGATATACCCATCCTAATTCGTGGTCATCATCGATACTGACCAGTTCCTGAATAGGGTTAGAAGGGCTATTTCCGACTTCAAGGAATGGATTGCCTGCGGCATCGTAACCGGTTATCCAGAATCCAACGATATCTCCCATTCGAGCATCTATTCTACCGCCATCTGTCAAGTCTACAGAACCTGTCCAAAGTATATCTTGCCCATCCTGTTGCATTCCGAGTTCAGAGGAGCCGGAACCGATAGTCACAGTATTCAGATGATCTCGCATGATCCAATTGATGAGTTGTTCACTCCCGGTCAGGTCATAATCTTCCCAGCCTTTGAATTCTACTTCGATGTTTGATAGGTCAGTCTTTGGACTGATGTCAATGATATTCACTGGAAATACTCTGGTCGTGACCCGTGGTGGAGAATGATCTACATCTATCCGTAGTGTTGTAGAGACACTGGTCCCAGTCATATCTTCGCCTCTTCCTGGAATCCCAGAGATGGAAATCAAGCAGGTGCGAGTTGATGAACTTGCAAGAGAAGTTGCATGGTCTAGGGGCACTTCTATGGAATATTCACCATTCTCTCCAAGGCTGCCATCGCTCCAAGCACTCTCTCCATCGAAGACATCTACTTGTACTCCAACGTTTCTTGGAGCGGCTACATTGGAGCCTTCGTAGACGATACGTCCCTCGAAACTCAGACGGTCGTCGGAGCGTACTCTACTGCCATCTGCAATAGGACCAGTGCGTGGTTCATTGATGTCCATCACTTTGAAATCAGTAGGCGAGAGAACCAAATCATTCTCAACTCTGAAACTGTTGTCGCTGAATTCGTGTTTGGTCGGTTCATCGTTTCCTCTTTCCTTGTAGATCAAAGCCAAGTCTCCCCAATCCTCATCTGGCCAATCCCATGTGAATTGGAAGTTGAAGGTAACATGAATCCAAGGTAATCCAGAAGCATTGGTCTGTAGGATGACATCACTTGATGAATCTAGAATTATGTATTTGCTGTTGGACCACCAACTATTGTTGACTCCACTATATGCTATCACTTGTTGGTCCTTGGTGGAATCAGGTCCTTCAAAGTCAAAGACCAAGGCGATTTCTTCGAAATCAATCACAGTATTGGCATCTACCAGACCTAGAACAATGGTTTGATCTTGCCCAGCGAACACGGGCATATCATCCCAATGTCCAACCCAGTTCAGGCCGGTGAATATTGCGTCAGAATCTTTTCGAGTAAGGAAACTTGCAGTATCGGCTCCAAAACCAAATCCATGATGCATAGTGACGGTCTCATCACCGATTAACACATCTTCACCCAGTATATTTCCTGCAGGGTCGCTACCCTCCACGAAGTATGAGACACGTCCCATATTCGGATTTCGTGAGTCATCTATTGTGGTCCTATACCACTTTACATCTGCATTTGTGGTGTTGTACATCACTTTGCTGACATATTCATCATCATCTGGAAGCCCATTGCGATTATCATCATGGTCTGCTTCGACCCAATACCAAAGAGCCAATTCCTGTGGGCTACCCACTGCGTCTCTTACTTCTATCTGAATCAGATGCTCATCATCAGCCGCCTCGTAGTCGCCTTCTTCAGGTATGGATGAGACGAAACGCGGTGCAGTTGCATCGATTTTGAAGGTACGTCTCCAACTATCATTCAACGGTAATACAAGAGTTGCATCCCTCTCATTATAGGTCTGGACCTCGAATTGTACACCATCCTCAATATCTAGATTCGGCATTTCCACGCTGATGTAGAATGTTCCGTTGTGATTTGAGGTGTCTCGCCACGCAGCATCGACGTATCCGTTGCGAGAGATTCGCATATCGAAGGCATTGTCCTTAGGGGTATCTTCAGTTCCATGGAACCACATTTGTCCTTGGAAGTGTAGTTCTTCACCAGCAGCAACCCACATGTTGTTGGGAACATCATCCCAAGTCGCAGCCCCTTCGTTATCTCTTACCATCATCCAACCAAGGCCAAATGATTGGTTGACTATCAGCGCATGATCTGGAGGTGGAGACCAATCCAATGACACTGGTTCATGGTCCATATCATCCACGCAATTCGTTCTGAAACGCACATTGTTCTGTTCTGGCATGTTCGCTGTGACCTTGAACTTCCATTCAATCTCAAGGATTCCATTGTTCTCGGTCCACGTTGATGTTGGGTCGACACTTATCCAAGATTCAGGATCATTTTCAGTTGGCGCAGCGTCACCGTACATCCAGGTAAGAGTTGGAGCGGAACCTGAAGGGGTTGCCAAGAATCTGAGACTTGCTTCATTGATTCTTCCTGCGTCTTCACCTATCACGTGTCTAGTGGTCACGGAATATCCCTTGTTGCGTTCATGCAAGATTTCTGAAGCGTTGGCGATAATCTCCAAGTTCACTGTCTGCATGATGTAATTGATAGTAAAACTATCAATGGCTAGAATTCCAGCCGCCGCAGAAGAAATATCGACAGGAATCGAAACCGTCCCAGAGCCACTATTCGGAATCAGATTATTGAAAGCCAATACTAACGCATTACCACTGGCAGTGGTCGTACCAAGGAAAGTTCCAACTCTGCTCCATTCGTCGCTACCATCTGAGCCGATATCGAGAGCGGCGTTCTGTGGAGCATTGGTGAAGAATGTGATGTTGACATCATTCAGTGTAGGTGTAGCAGAATTGCTTGAACCCGCGTACAGGTAGACATAGACATAAACATATGATGTAGTTGAGGCAAGATTCTTGGTCATCCCATTCTGTGCTGATGACCATGTGGTGGTTGAGGATGTCTGGACCCGTATCTCCAACGACGAACCGCTGGGGGTGGTTGCATTCCAGTGAACTTGAGCTGCAACAGGATTCAGAGTATTGTAATTCGACCTGATGTAGAAATAACCGTTGCTGACGTAGGAAATGGTGTATCCCATCACCACGAAGTCAAGAATAGGGGTCTCAGTCGCAGTTCCGTTCAGATATGCTCGCCATTTCAGTTGATTTCCAGCATTGGCGAAGGTAGCGGACCCAGCCGGAGATATCTTCTTCCAAGTAGTTCCACCATCAACGCTCACTTCGTATTCAATGGATGTATTATCAGGTATCCATCCTACTCCAGCCTCAAGGTCAATTTCAGTGATGGAACGCGACAATGTAGTAGTTGCACCAGTCGTCACACTTGATGAGGATGTAGCACTCTTCAGATCGTATGGGGAGCCAGAACCACTGAACAGGATGTCTCTGGAGTGGCTGCCGCAATATGTGGAATAGAAGCAAGTGTATGCCAGTGTTCCATCACCAATATCTGAAAGACCATAATGTCCACGGTTGTTGAGTTTCTGAGAGCCAAGTCGTTCAGTCCACATCCCATCGTAATGGAAGTGGTGATGGGTGGAGTAAGAAGATTGGTAGGTGTTCACGGTGACCCTTGGTTCGTTGACATGCAATCCCGATGGAGTGCCAATAAAATCGGTATTGGGTCCGAGCAGATATGTGCCGTTGATAGATGAAGGATTAGCCTTGTTGACCTCCCAGAGATAGTGATTATAATTCGGGAATTGCCCTTGATAGATGTATAACCACATCTTGCCTGTGGTCTCATCGATATCGACGCCAGCAGGCATGTTTGGAGAAGATACTAACCATTGTTGTTGGCAGTTCCAAGAACTGCTGGTAGCAGTCTTACTGACAGTCCATTTCAGGATGGCACGGTAGCTGTATGATACAGTCCAGATTGTATTGTTGCCATCTTTCGCCATATCATGGGTATATCTCAGATAGGCGGTGTTGCAGGTTCCATAATTGATGGTGACCTGTCCGATATATGCCCCAGTCGTTGCATTCCAACGATAGATGTTCTGGAAATAGTTGGTAGAAGATGCAGTAGCCATCAGAACGTGGTATTCATCCCCCACCTTGACCACACTTCCAGGGTATGACCATGAACCACTGCTCAGAGCATCGCTGGATGGGGTTGAAGATGCTCCAATGAAGCCTTGATCGCCATTAGCGATGAATTCTCCAGTGGTATTCTGAAGACCGGTGGTACTGGTGATCTGAGATGATGAAGACAGGTCAGCAGTGGTTGCTGAAGGTTGTCCCTGTAGTTGTACAGCATCATTGTCCACATCGAGATTGGAACGGTATCCATATGCCATACCGGGGGGGGTTCCGGACCACGAACTGGAACCAACTCCGCCGAAATCATTGTCGCTGGTCAGATTACTCCATTGTGAAGTGGAGGGGGCTCCTCTTAGATTGAACTCAGCACTTGTCACTTCGGCCCCGTATGGGATGTTGATAATCCCCGCTGAACCATTTCCTTGACCCTGAAATGTGTGTTCATAGGAGGTTGTTCCTCCGGCGAATTGGTTTTCAGTCACTGCGCCAGTGGCCATTGGTGCCATCGAAGATAATAGAAATAGAATCATCAAACCAAAAGCGCGCCGCATAGGTACCCCAATCTCCTCTCACCGTCAACGGCATTTGAATCATCCCCTGTAAGGACACCACCCCTATGGGGTGGATTTTATGGAGATAATGTAAGCATGGCGTACAATCCTTGATGAATGCAAGCATCCTGTGGGAATTGGGAGGAGTTGTGTTGGCAGGCCGTGCATCGAAGAAGGGAGGATTTCTCAAAAGTTGGTGGAAGAGCAAGCAGGACATGCATTTGCGAATTCTTTCAACCGTTTTTCTCAGTTGTATTGCCATCATGATATCATCACTCCTTCAATTGGTTCTGCTAAGGGGTTCTGGAACCTGGGATGATTACACCACGTTATCTTGGGTTCTGTTGATTCTTGCCAGCCTTGTTGCAATTTGGGTCGGCCCCGAATTCGTTCATTATGTTGGCCAATTCAATCTATTGAATGAAGTGCTTGATACCACTGCACGTTCGGAAGTCAGTAGACGTAGGTCTGAGGCTGAGACAGCAGCAGCCCTTCTTGGAACGCAGCATGTCGAACGCCTGAATGAACATCTGGTAGAAGTAGGTCTCAAGCGTGCCAAGAAACGTGCATGAGGAGGAAGGCCGATGCGCTGGACCCTGTTTCGTGAGATGATTCTTGCAGTCAGTATGATTTCTCTGATAATCCTCTCTCTTTGGGCCATCACCGGTCAGATGCCGCCATTGGTGGTAGTGGAGTCAGATTCCATGGTGCATGATGCCGAATCTGGAGAAGTAGGTTCTATTGATGCTGGCGACCTTGTTCTGGTTCATTCTCCAAGTACTTCTGACGTAGTCACTTATGCTGAAGCCACTGAACCCTTCAACACACACTATGGATACAGTAGCCATGGGTTGGAAGGAGACGTGATCATTTATTCCAAGAATGGAAAATCAGGAACTCCAATTATCCATCGTGCGATTATGGAAGCGGTGCCATCGTTAACTTCCGCTGCTTCTGCAAACAGTACCTGCGAGGGTGAAGGCGTCTATGATTCCAATTTAGATATCTGTGTTCATTCATGGGATGTTCCGGGAACTGGATTGAAGAATGTGACCAGCATTGATTGGGAATTCAATGGTTCACTGACTGGATTTTATGATTGCAAACGGAATGTCGCATTCAATCATGGAGAAATCGGCCTAGCAGGTCACTTGAAGATTGAGTCTTGGAAACCGACGTCTGCAGGATTCCTTACTCTTGGAGACAACAATAAATGTTCTGTGGATCAAGGATGGTCTCCCTCCAATGGAGGTGTTCAAGGTGCCAGTGGATTGTATGACTTGGATGGCTGGATTGTAGGCCCGGTCGCTAATTCTCATCTGGTTGGAATCGCTGGAGCAGAGATTCCTTGGCTTGGCACAGTAAAACTCTTGTTTGCTGGTGGAGATTCTCCCGGTACTGCCCAGGTCCCTGATGCGACATGGGGTTGGTTATTCCTGAGTATTGCAGTGGTTTTGGCGGCACCGATTGCTCTCGAACCACTGCTCAATCGAATCATCAGGAATTCTCCTGAATTCAAGGAATTAATAATGGAGAAGCAACAGGTCGAGTATGTTGATTGATTCATTCATCAGCAACTGAACCAGCGAGAGAATTCTCCGAGTCACCCAGTTTGGAATCAATCTGTTCATAAGTTTCAATCAATTTCTCGACACTGGCTTGATCAAGCATTCTTGAGACAGCGTCTCGTTGTCGTTTCACCGCCTTTAGACGTTTGAAACGGTCTCTCTCTCTATCTGGTTCAACGCGCATACCCATCAACCATTCCTCAAGCATCGAAGATAGTGCATCTGGGGCCTTCAACATCGCAGATAGAGTGATGTGCTGGCGTCTGAATCTCACCTTGATGGAGCCGTCGGCAAGACGATTGGCCTGCACTGAACCAGGACTCCATTCATTGATTCTGATAATGACCTGTCGTTCAGTTGAGAAATCTCCCGTATCATTCCCTACCAAACGGGCAACTGCAACCATGTTTGAATACTTCAAAAGCACTTCATGTCTTTGGTCTATACTGGACCAAGGAAAGATATCCACTGGCGCTTCACCCCAAGCACGCATCGACCAATCATCGATGGCATCCTCATCGATATCCGGCTCCATGTCAAGTGGCGTGACATTGAGACTTTTCATTCATCCGATTGCTGATTCTGTAATCGGTGGACTCAAGAATGAGGGGTGTAGGAGTTCCATGTTGGAGGGGGTCGCGCGTCACATCAATCAGATTTCGGACTTTCCTCCAAGGCTTTGGAAGGTGCACTGAAAGCACTCGATTGGAAGCCTACGCCAGTTCAAAGAATGGCCATTGGACCGCTACGAGAGGGATTTGACAGACTGGTGGTTGCCCCTACTGGCTCAGGTAAGACCATGGCCGCAGTGCTGCCTTTACTGGACCGCGCCATAAAGCAAGAGTGGGAGGGATTGTCCATTCTGTACATCACTCCTTTGCGGGCCTTGAACAGAGATGTTGATCGTCGAATCCATGAGATTGCAAGCAAGGCTGGAAAGAAAGTTGGACTACGCCATGGAGATACTTCGCAGAGTGAGAGACAGAAACAGGTTCGTAATCCTCCCAATCTGTTGGTCACAACTCCTGAAACTTTTCAGATCATGTTCTCAGGTAGCCGCCTTCTTGAGATGCTGGCTGGAGTAAGGGCGGTAATTATCGATGAGGTTCACGACCTTGCTGCCAATGAAAGGGGCTGGCAACTCAGTCTTGGCCTCGCACGCTTGGAGGCATTGACTGGAGAAAGAGTTCAGCGAATCGGGTTATCGGCAACGGTTGGGAATCCAAAAGAGGTGGCGGAGTGGCTGTCACCTCAGGCTGAACCGATTCAGGTCGAAGGGATGAGATCGACCGAGATAGTTGTCGAGGCTGCCAGCACATTGCCTTCAGATGAAGCAGCAGGATTCGAACTTGGGCTTTCGGCAAGAGCATATGCCTCCTTGCGGATATTGGGTCGTGGAATCTCTGAGAAAGCACCATGCTTGATTTTCGTGAATTCACGGAATGCTGCTGAAACCATTGCTCAGAGAATGGAGTTGATATGTCCAGAGTTGCGGATAGGTGTGCATCATGGAAGTCTTGCTGCTGCAACCAGACAACAGATGGAAGACGATTTACGAAATAGGGAGCTGGATGGGCTTGTTTGTACCAGCAGCCTAGAACTCGGTATTGATGTTGGTAGTATAGCGTACGTGATACAGATTCGCAGTCCGCTTTCAGTGGATCGGATGCTACAGCGTGTCGGTCGTGCAGAACATCATATCGATGGGGTTGGCCGTGGAAAGGTGATATCGTGGGAGGCTGATGACATTTCAGAATCCGCAGTTATCGCAAGAAGGGCACATAGTGGCATGATCGAGGCGGTGGAATGGAGGGAGCGCCCCCTCTCTGTCGTGGCGAATCAATTGGTCCAGATGGCCAGATGTCAAGGAGCAGTGCCACTCGATGAAGCAACTGCAATCATCTCCAAGGCCCCTCAGTTCTCCGGTTGGACAAGGACGGACACTCTAGAAGTGATTCGGGTATTGGAAGATAATTGGTTATTGCATTTAGCAGAGATTCCAAAGGAGAATCCATGGTGGTCTTGGCCCAAGAGAGTCTGGGCAGAATCTCGTCAGAAATGCAGTATGTCAACCCCTGAGGAACGCCCAACTCCTGCTGAAGGAGAAGATGGACCTCCAGCAGGTTTTGAGGAATTGGTGATGCCGATTCCACAACGATTCGAAAAGGGATGGTTCTCATCTGCAGGCAGGACATGGAAATATGCGAGAAATCACCTTTCCATGATTCCGGATAATCAATCCTATCGGGTCAGAG
>Ga0066853_10000381_pt1 | contig 16858 bp, 18 predicted proteins | sample ETNtaG_28_FD_67284 | JGI IMG/M metagenome (GOLD analysis project Ga0066853, IMG submission 67284) | Marine microbial and viral communities from oxygen minimum zone, Eastern Pacific Ocean - ETNP201406SV61 | ecosystem: Environmental > Aquatic > Marine > Oceanic | place: Pacific Ocean: Eastern...
ATGACAGCAAAGCGTTTACTGCTGCTCACCGACGTCGCTGGTGTCCTTGATGTGGATGGTAAACTGATTAGCAAAATGGATGCTAAGCAGGCCCGGCAAATGATTAAAGATGGGGCGATCCAAGGCGGTATGATTCCAAAAGTTGAAACCTGTCTCAAAGCGGTTGATGATGGTGTCGATGCGGCAGTTATTATTGACGGCAGAGCGCCGCATGCTCTGCTGATAGAGTTATTTACCGAACACGGTTCTGGCACATTAATTGAGGCGAGTTAAGCCGGCTAGTCTGCCGCCGGATCAAATTCCGCAAAAGCAATTCCTCCTTTGCTTTGGCGTTTGACGTTATACATTGCTTCATCGGCGCGATGGAGCAAACGTAAGGGCATTCCAACATTAATTGGCATTTTTTCCCAATAACGTTCAAAATTATCTGGGAATTTCTGTTAAAATTTACGATATTCTTGGTTATGTCCAAACATCCTTCAGACCTTCGCGATACTGAAACCTGGGTTTTCGATCTCGACAACACGCTCTACCATGTGTCAGCCAATTTGTTCGATCAGATCGACCGGCGCATGTGCAATTACGTCGCCGACTTTTTGGACATTCCGCCGGCCGAAGCCTATAAGGTGCAAAAAAGTTTTTTCCGGGAACATGGCACCACACTGCGCGGTATGATGAATTGTCATGATATGGACCCAGGTCCTTATCTCGACTATGTCCACGAAATCGATTTTTCACCCATTAAAATCGATGAGATTCTGGCCAAAGCACTGGCGGCATTACCCGGCCGTAAAATTGTCTTCACCAATGCGGCAACAAAATATGCTGGTCGTGTTCTAGAACACCTTGGTATCGCCCATCATATGGACGGCGTGTTTGATATTGCTGATGCGGGCTATATTCCAAAACCCGACCCAGTGGCTTACGCTCAAATCGTCGATAAATATGACATTGATCCGGCAGGCGCCGTGATGGTCGAAGATATCGTGCGAAATTTAATGCCCGCCGCAGAGCTTGGCATGAAAACCGTCTGGGTGCAAACTGGCCTGCCCTGGGCCCACAGTGAAGTTGATAAGGTTCAACCAGATTTCACCACTGATAACTTGTCGGCATGGCTGTCCGATGTTGCCGGGCATTGACATGCCCATTGACTTCTTTGCTCTTTGCCACCACATTCCGGACCTTCTTTAAGAATATTAAAAGGTATAATTGACGTGAGTAATCAGAATTTGCAAAGCACCATCGATGCCGCGTGGGACGCGCGCGATGGCATAAATACGGAAACGACCGGCGAGGTGCGTGAGGCGGTTGAAGCGGCGCTTGATCTGCTCGATTCGGGCCAAGAGCGTGTCGCCGAACCGATTGCCGGAAGCAATTCAGGCTGGCAAGTGAATCAATGGCTCAAAAAAGCCGTGCTCTTGTCGTTTAGCCTCAATGGCATGAAAACCATCACCAATAGCCCTGGTGATGGCAATTGGTGGGATAAAGTTCCGTCTAAATTCTCCGGCTGGACAGATGCGGAATTTTCCGCCGCCGGATTCCGGGCGGTGCCCATCTGCGTTGTCCGCCGTTCTGCCTATATAGCGCCGGGTGCGGTGTTAATGCCGTCTTTTGTTAATCTCGGCGCCTATGTTGATGAAGGCGCCATGATCGATACCTGGGCAACGGTTGGCTCGTGCGCTCAAATTGGGAAGAACTGCCATATTTCCGGCGGTGCTGGAATTGGTGGCGTGCTTGAACCGTTACAAGCTGATCCGGTTGTTATCGAAGATAATTGCTTTGTCGGTGCACGCTCGGAAGTTGCTGAAGGGGTGATTGTCGAAACCGGCGCCGTCCTGTCTATGGGTGTGTTCATTGGTGCTTCGACTAAAATTATCGACCGCGCAACTGGTGAACTACATCAAGGCCGGGTTCCGGCTTATTCGGTTGTCGTGCCGGGCTCGCTGCCGGGCAAGGATTTACCCGACGGCTCAGCCGGGCCAAGCCTTTATTGTGCAGTAATTGTTAAAACCGTCGACGAAGGTACGCGCGCCAAAACTTCCGTCAATGAGTTATTGAGAGACTAAATAACTGCTGTGGCAACGATAAATGCATTAGATTTAACCCGCGCCATGATTGCATGCCCGAGCGTTACGCCCGAGGATGGTGGCACCCAAAAAGTGCTACAAGACGCTTTGGCGGGTCTTGGTTTTACCTGTCACAACCAAACATTCTCCGATGACAATACACCGGATGTGAGTAATCTTTATGCACGGCTTGGCTCTACTTCACCAAATTTTTGTTTCGCCGGTCACACCGATGTAGTTCCGGTCGGTGATCTGGATAGTTGGGAGGATGATCCGTTTAGCGCCGAAGTTAAAGACGGCATGCTCTATGGCCGGGGTGCTGCCGACATGAAATCCGCCATCGCGTGCTTTGCCGAAGCTACGTCGCGGTTTCTTGAGAATCATGGCAGTGATTTCGGCGGCTCTATTTCATTCCTAATCACCGGTGACGAAGAAGGCCCGGCCATTAATGGCACTCGCAAATTGCTGGAGTGGGCCAAAGCCGAGGGAGAAGTGCTCGACGCCTGTTTGGTCGGCGAGCCAACTAATCTAACAGAGCTTGGGGAAATGATTAAGATCGGCCGCCGCGGCAGTCTCAACGGCACTCTCACGGTTCATGGCGTGCAGGGCCATACAGCCTATCCCCATTTGGGAGATAATCCGATTCACCGCTTGGTAAAAATGCTGAGTGTTTTAACCAATGAACCGATGGATGACGGTACTGATCATTTTCAGGCCTCCACTTTGCAAATATCCACGGTCGATGTTGGCAATCCAGCGAGCAATGTGATCCCGGCAAAAGCAATTGCTGTCTTTAACATCCGCTACAATGATCTCCATACTTCGGCGACGCTTGAAAGCTGGCTTAGAAAAAAACTTGATGCGGTGGGCGGTGAATACGATTTGAATATCTATGTATCTGGCGAAAGCTTTCTAACCCAGCCGGGACCGCTTAGTAAAATCATTGCCGGTGCGGTGCAGTCGGTCACCGGCAATGCACCTAAGCTCAGCACCACCGGTGGCACCTCTGATGCGCGCTTTATCAAGGATTACTGTCCGGTGGCTGAGTTTGGCCCAATCGGCCAGACCATGCATAAATCTAACGAATGTATTGCGGTGCAGGATTTGGCCGCGCTGACCGATATCTACACCGCGGTGCTGGAACGCTTTTTCGAGAAAAGCAGTTAAATTAAATGGCTCCTTTAAGTGAAATTATTAGATCACTTTACGGCGCATTACATTTAGCTCGCGGCGATACCAGCGGGATGGCTTTTTTTAACGCGACAGAGCAAGGCTTTTGGCGTTCTTTTACCGCGGCCATCTTGATTGCACCGTTATTTGCTCTGCTATTGACTATCCGTTATCACGTTAATGAGGCAGGGGTTTCGCTTCTTCGATTTACCGCCATCGAGACAATTGCCTATGTTGTTAGCTGGGTTGCTTTCCCATTACTGCTGTATCACCTCACCGATATCCTTGGCACTGGCCATCGTTTCATCCGTTATATTGTCGCCTACAATTGGGCGTCGGTGTTACAGAATCTGCTTTATTTACCCTTTGCCCTGCTGGTTGAAGCACATCTGGTGCAAGGCGCGGGTTCAACATTTTTTGGTATTCTATTGCTTGGGCTGGTCTTGCTTTATACTTGGTTTGTTACCCGCACGGCGCTTGAAATCACCAATCTGTTAGCCGCCGGATTGGTTATGATAGATCTTGTGCTCAGCATATTTATTAATACCATCACCCAGGGGATGCTGCGCGTACAATAGAGGAAAGTTAAATGCCGGAATTACCTGATTGGCCAAATTCACTCGTCACTTACCGAGGTATTGTGCTACCTAAACATTGTGATCATTACGGCCATTTAAACGTGCGTTATTACGCCCATTTTTTTGACGATGGCGGTTTCCAGATGTGGGGCCATGCCGGCATCAAACTAAGCGACCTCACCAAAGATGGCATGGGGGCCGTCGTTGCTAACATCTCCATCGATTTTATTCACGAAATTACCGCGGGCCAGCCGATTGTCATTCGAGGTGCCTGGACCAAAATCGGCACTAAGAGCCTCGCTCATGAACAGCGTCTGTTCAACGCAGATACCGGCACCCATTGCGCCAGTCAAACGGCCGTTGAGGTATTTTTTGATATGCAAAAACGCCAATCCGCACCCATGCCTGAGGACATCCGCAAAAAAATTAAACCCCTGGTGTCCACTCCTGACGCATAGACAAAAAAACGGCGCCAGTAACTGACGCCGTTTTGCTTAAGAGTAGTATCACTATTTTTCTTTTTCTTGCCTTTACCTTTTTTACCTATGTTGGTCAGCGCTTTTAGAGTGGCCAAGGCACCTGGCATAATATTGCGTCACTCTGTAAGAAGCCAGTCTACTTCCTTACCAACTCCAAAATTAGGTGCATTTTCTGCGCTTTTTTCCATTCAGCAATAAATTTGGATAATTCGACGTCTTTTTGAAGGCGGCGCGAAGTTCAACTAGTCGGTCGGCCGGAACTGAGCCTGGAGTAAATATACCGAATGGTCGGGAATTAAATTTTGATAGCCATTTATAGGCTTCCCAAAGTGGGCCGCTTGGTGCTTTACCGCCGTGGCTCCAGTTAAAAAATACTCAATCAAACGACCTTGTTTGGATTTGCTTAATTAGCTCTTTCTCATTGCCCCCATGATAACACCTAAATGGCGTTAGCTGGATTAGTCCCTTCAATTTTTCTTATGCTGTGATCTTAGGCTGAGCATAGTTTTGATACAATAGGCGTCCGATAATTAATCTATCAAAATATTGTCATAAACATACCAATCGACTGACCCCATAAAAAATGCAGTGGCAGCATAATCAATACCCCTAAAATCATATAACAAATCAACGTCTTAGTGACATCAGAAATCTTAAGATTACCAAGCGCTACGGCAACGACAACCGGCGGCGTTTGATAGAAAAATGGAAATACCCCCCATGCCGTCATCGACGCCATGATGACATTTAGCTCTGACCATCCGGTGGCCTGCGCCAGCGTCCCGGTCATCGCGACCATAATGGAAGGCTGTGCCGGCATGGTCGTAAACAATCCAACCACGATGCTAGTCAGCGAAATTGAGGCATAGTTCTGAAAATCCGCCCCTTTTTGGAATTCAAAAAATTGTATAAGAATTTCGGCAATGACCGCACCCAAACCAGCATGATTGGCAACTGCGCCAAGACCAATCACGCCAGCCAAAAATAACAATGGGCCGTAATTGATTTCACCACCCAAGACGTTCGGTGGCAGCATGCCAATCCGTGGTAACAGACATAATATAGCCGCACCTAAGGCGACCCAAGCCGGCGAAATACCGTGCAGACTGTCGGTAATCCAGAGCAGCAAAGCGATAGTCAGAAACAGAAGCAGACGTTTCTCGTCACCGGCCCAAGCCGCGATTTTCTCCTGGTGGCCGGGATGGCGCGGCGTATCTCTGAATAGCATTGCAATCAACGCCGGATAAACCACCAGCGCGAAAACACCCATCACTGGAAAATTCAGCAGAAAATAATCAGCATAGGTCAGTTGAATATTAAGCACACTATCCGCCGCGCCATATAGCGCCATATTCGGCACATTGGCCGGCAAGATATTAAACGCCGGCACCATCGTACCTAAGGATGCAGCCAGGATTAAACCGGTGCGACCTTTGCTTTTCTCACCAAATCCAAGCTCTTTTGCCAGTGCCACCATAATCGGCACCAACAACGCTACCCGTCCCGATGCCGAGGGTACGATCAGGGCCAGCGACGTTGCGACCCAAAAAACGCCATAGATCATGCCGATATAGATTTTTGGAAAATGGGTTAGCAGTGAGCGCACCAAACGGGTATCGAGACCGGTTTGCTTGACACCTAAGCCAAAAATGAGACCGCCAAATACCAGCCACATGGCACCGGCGTGAAAGCCGGAAAAAACCACTTTGGGTGGGGCCACTGCCAATACCACCGCGGTGAAAAGAAATATTAGCGAGCCAAAATAGGACGGCACAATGGCCGTCGCCCACATGCCGATCGCCAAAATTATCACCGCCCCGGCTTTCATCATAATCGGCTCGATACCTTGAGGCGGTGGCATCAGGAGCAAAACCAATACCATGAAGGTGAATAGTCCAAAAATGATCGACGATGGGTTTCTAAGAAAATTAATGCTGACCCCCGTTTATTCCTGTAAGCCGTTGATGCCACGCTTTATGGTAAAGCAATATGTCAGAAAAAATAAAAATATCATCCGCAACAAGCTATTTATCGACTGTCGATTAATTTTTTAATACATCACTTCAGTGAAGTAGAGACCTTCGGGCGGAGCGGTAGGGCCACCTTTGTTGCGGTTGGCAGTTTCGAACGCCACTTTAAATTCCTCAACAGTCCAGCGGCCTTCACCTACATATTTTAATGAGCCGGCAAAGTTCCGCACCTGATGATAAAGAAACGAGCGAGCCCGGGCATGGATACGGATTTCCTCGCCTTCGCACTCAACTCGGATATCATCCAAAGTCTTTACTGGGCTGTCCGACTGACAATTGGCCGCCCGGAAGGTCGAAAAATCATGCTTACCTAATAGCAGTTGCGCTGCCTCATGCATCGCCCCAGCATCAAGTTTTACCGGCACCCACCAGGCCCGACCACTATCAATGGTTAACGGTGAACGGCGGGCAATGATGCGGTAAACATAGGCCCGTTGCCGGGCTGAAAAGCGGGCGTGGAATTTCTCATCAACCGCTTCAGCCAACAGTATGGAGATGGCGACATCTTTGAGATGGTGATTGAGCGCATCGCGTACTTTGTCAGCAGTGGTATGTTTCTCGACATCAAAATGGGCAACTTGTCCCAGGGCATGGACTCCTGTATCGGTGCGGCCGGCAGCAAAAACTGTCACATCCTCGCCGCAAAAATTCGCTATCGCTTCTTCCATGCATTGCTGCACGCCAAGGCCATTTTTTTGCCGCTGCCAGCCGACAAAGCCGCTGCCGTTATATTCAATTATAAGCTTATAACGCTGCATCAGAAGAGCCTGCTGCCAACGGGCAGATCAAAACCACGCAAAAAATCAAGCGCCGCCATCGGTCCCTTGCCAGCACGTTGAATTTTTACCAATCGCAAAGCACCCTCCCCACAGGAAATCGTCAGATGATCATCCAGCACCGTGCCCGGTTTATCTATTCCGTCTACCGTTTCAGCCGAAATTATTTTAATACGCTCATCGGCAAATTCAAACCACGACCCAGGCCATGGCGTAAAGGCGCGCACTTGCCGCTCAAGTTCGAGAGCAGATTTGTTCCAGTCAATATGTCCTTCTTGGCGCTCAAGCTTGCCGGCATAGGTGACACCTTCCGCCGGTTGCGGCAGCGCGGTCAAGGTACCTGCCGCCAAGCCAGCCAAGGCGCCGATGATTAAATTCGCTCCCATTTCTGATAAGGCATCATGCAAACTTTCCCCTGTTGTCTTACTGTTAATCGGTACTTGCTTGCTAAGCAGTATATCGCCAGTATCCAAACCTTCATCCATCTGCATGATGGTGACACCGCTCACTTCATCACCTGCCAAGATGGCCCGCTGAATGGGCGCGGCGCCACGCCATCTCGGTAACAAAGAGGCATGAATGTTAAGGCAGCCCAATCGCGGTGCCGCCAAAATTTCCCGCGGTAAAATCAAACCGTAAGCAGCCACCACCGCACAATCGAGTTCAAGGGCGGCAAAAACAGCTTGCTCCACCTCGCTCTTAAGGCTTTTAGGTGTGTGCACGTCAATGCCAAGCTCTTCAGCTTTGGCATGAACCGAACTTGGTTTTTGTTTTTGACCACGTCCGGCGGCTCGGGGAGATTGAGAATAAACACAAACAACTTCATGACCCGCGTCAATCAAGGCTGCAAGCACCGGTACCGAAAAATCGGGCGTACCCATAAAGGCGAGGCGCAGTTTCTCAGCCATGGTGACAATAACCCCGGCGATTAACCACGAACGCCAACTTTTTTTGACGACAGTTGAGCTTTATATTTTTTTAGTTTTCGGATGATGAGATCTCGGCGCAGCTTCGAAATATGATCGACAAATAAAACCCCGTCGAGATGATCCATTTCATGTTGAATACAAGTCGCTAGAATACCGCTGGTTTCAATCTCCTGCGCGTTACCATCAAAATCCAAATATTTAATGCGGATTTTTTCGGGCCGGCTCACTTGCGCATATTGCTCCGGCAAGGAAAGACAGCCCTCCTCATAATCCAACAGTTCTTCCGAACGCCAAGTTATTTTTGGGTTGACCATCTGATAGGGGTGGCGCTCGTCGTCATTTTTAGTCACATCAACCACGATTACCCGCTTGGTTACACCGACTTGTGGCGCCGCCAGGCCAATGCCGGGCACGTCGTACATCGTATCCAGCATATCATCCATCAACTGCCGCAACTCGTCCGTCACATCTATGACAGGATTGCAGGTCAGTTTAAGGCGCGGATCAGGTGCGACGATAATTGGTAAAAATGCCATGTTTTGTGTATATATCCATGTTTTCCCGGTTGGAAATAGGACACGCAGGCTGCTCAGTCAAGATTTGCTCAAGATATCTGAAAAGACCAGTGTTAGGCGATTGCTATTTAGGCGGCACTCAGGCTAGATTCGAGGTTACATAAGGGGCCTTTCAAAATATTATGGACATAAATGTAATATTAATAATTTTAGCAGTTTTGGTATTGGGCGTGATGATACTGCTCCTGCTCAAGGGTGATCGCAGCCGCACCGAAATGAACCAGACGCTTGCCCAATTTAGCCAATTGTCGGAACGCTTTGGCCAGGCTCAGGCTGAAATCAGCGGTCGTATGGAGCAGAGCCAAACCGCCGTTAATGACCGGTTGGAGGCGCTGTCCAAACGCCTTGGCGATGGCCTCACTCAGCAAACGGAAAAAACCGGAGCGACCCTAAAACAATTGCACGAGCGGCTCGCCGTCATTGATACCGCCCAGCAAAACATCACTGGGCTTTCCGAACAAATGGTTGGGTTGCAGGATATTCTTTCCAATAAACAAGCGCGTGGCGCCTTTGGTGAAATCCAGCTCAATGATCTGGTAACTTCAATCCTACCGCCCTCAGCATTTGAATTTCAGGTGACGCTGAGCAATAACAAGCGCGCTGATTGTGTACTTGATTTACCTAATCCCCCGGGGCCGATCGTTATCGATTCAAAGTTTCCGCTTGAGGCTTATCATGCCCTCCGCGATGCTGAGGAAGAAGCCGATCAGAAAGTTGCCTTGCGTGCCTTGGGTGCCGCCATTCTCAAACATATATTGGACATCAAAGAAAAATATATTATTCCGGGCGAAACTGCGGAATCAGCCTTGATGTTCCTGCCCTCTGAAGCAATTTATGCCGAACTTCATGCTAGTTTGCCGGAAATTGTTGAAAAATCTTACCGCTCTAAAGTATGGATCGTCTCGCCTACCACGCTGATGGCAACCCTTAATACAGTGCGCGCGGTCCTCAAAGACGTCCATATGCGCGAGCAAGCTAGCGTTATTCAGGCCGAAGTCCAATTCATGCTTGAAGATGTTAAACGCCTTGATGACCGTGTCGCTAAGCTGCATACTCATATGAGGCAGGCTGATAAAGATTTGAACGATATCGGCACTTCGACGGGGAAAATCACCAAGCGCGGCGAACACATCACCGAGATCGAAATGGGTGAGAAAATTGGCTCCGACGACATCGCGTCTTCGGCTTCACCGCAGCAAATAGCTGAAAATTAATCTGCCCCGGGCAAATTTCCGTATCGCATTAAAGAAAACACGTATTACATTAATAAATTAAGGGGCTGATCCAGCTAACTAGTTCAAATATAGTTTAACCCATTATTTTATTTGTCTTAATTGAGCTTGCGGTTTGGGGTTGTTAAATCGCCACTCACATTCTTTTAAAAATAGCCCAAAATGCTGTCTGGGAACACCATTAAACTTGCGCATGAGCTTGTCGAGGAAGGTATCGTCGATGTTGAGCTACAGGTTCAGTCTTTACGCGCTGGCGAGGTTAGCTTATTCATCTCGCTTTTCACCTGGATGAGTGGCTTACGCGAACAATTAGTCAAACGGATTTTTTTTGAACCGGGCGGAGAAGATTTCGCCATCACTTACAAGGGAATTAGTATATCAAAATATAATTTTTCCTATATATTTGCCTATAACCGAAGCGCTATACAGAAATCGGTCAAGGATTTCTCAGCCAAAATAAGAGATATCTTGAAGTTTTACTCCTCGGCTACGCAAGATTCAGGGGAACATATAATTCAACGCTGGACACGCGATCCCGACTACCTTTCGGCCCTTCGAGATCTCGAATTGATGGAGTAAACTCTTAAAGCGTCATATCGAGCTCTTCTCGTACAAAATCCAAATCTTTTTCCGATTTCACTTTAAAGGGTGCACTATCGACCAGGCAAACATCCATACGCACGCCGGCATCGAGCACGCGCAGCGATTCGATATTTTCTTCAAGCTCCCGCTCAGTCGGCGGTGAATTGACAAAGCGGTCCAACACCGCCCGTTTATAGGCATAGATCGGTACATGACGATAGAGCGGTCGTTCACCGAGATAATCAGGATCACGTGAGAAATCCACAATTGTGCCGACCTTACTGCTTTTCATCACATAGACAATGCGGTGCTCCATCCAATCAACGCTGGTTTTGATAATTGAATCGTCCTCGAGGTCGCCCACTTCCAACGGACACACCATCGTCGCCATACCGACATCACGGTCCACCAAGGCATACATCAAAGCGCGGATATATTTTGGCTCGAGGGTCGGCATGTCTTCATGAACATTGATAATCAGATCATGGGTATAAAACCGGTCAAAGCGGTTAACCGTCGCGGCAATCCGTTCGGCGCCCGATTCAGTTTTATAATTATGATTTTTTAGGTGCTCTTCCGGATCTGTTTTGACCGTATAGGCACCAGCTTCGCCCAGTGTTTCAGCGACACTGTCATCAACGCAATCGACAATGATGCTGCCAATGCCTGCCTTCTTGACCCGCTTGTAAGACTGCACCACCATTGACTGCCCGTTGATATCGGCAAGTTGTCTTTTAGGTTCACCATATTCATACAGTTGCGACGGGATGACTATAAGGGGGTTAAGGATCATGCGCGCGCGGGCTAGTCTTTAAGTTTTCCAGCAAGACGCAGCCGTAAGGCATTCAATTTGATAAAGCCTTCGGCGTCCCGCTGATCATAAACTGTGTCAGCTTCAAAGGTTGCGACATCTTCATCATAGAGACTGTTCGGCGACTTCCGGCCGAGCACGATAACGTTGCCCTTATAGAGCTTAAGCCGCACAGTCCCGGTCACATTTGCCTGCGACTCATCAATCGCGCTTTGCAGCATTTCACGCTCCGGGGAGAACCAGAAGCCGTTATAAATAAGCTCGGCATAACGTGGCATCAGTTCGTCCTTAAGGTGTAATGCACCTTTATCGAGCACGAGACTTTCAACGGCACGTCTGGCCGGCAGTAAAATTGTGCCACCCGGCGTCTCGTAAACACCCCGGGATTTCATGCCGACAAACCGATTTTCGACAATATCAATCCGGCCAATGCCATTGGCGCCGGCGAGTTCATTGAGCTTGGTCAGCAACGCTACCGGGCTCAACTTCTCACCATCAATTGCCACCGGATCACCGGCTTCAAAATCCACTTCGATGATGGATGGCGTATCAGGCGCGTTCTCAGGTGATACCGAGCGGGTAAACATGCTTTCATCAGGCTCAGTCCAAGGATCTTCTAGCGCCTTGCCTTCGTAGGAAATATGCAAAAGATTGGCGTCCGTCGAATAGGGCGGCTCGCCCTCTTTATCTTTGGGCACCTGTATCTGATGCTTTTGGGCATATTCGATCAGCTTGGTCCGAGAGTTCAAATCCCATTCCCGCCACGGTGCAATCACTTTGATATCCGGGTTAAGCCCATAGTAGCCAAGCTCAAACCGCACCTGATCATTGCCTTTGCCGGTGGCGCCATGAGACACCGCATCGGCCCCAACTTCTTTGGCAATTTCAATTTGCCGCTTGGCGATCAAGGGTCGGGCAATCGACGTGCCCAATAGATAGGTGCCTTCATAAATCGCATTGGACCGGAACATTGGAAAAACGTAATCGCGGACAAATTCCTCCCGCAAATCTTCAATATAGATTTCTTTGATGCCCATCGCCTCGGCTTTGACCCGGGCAGGCTCAATCTCTTCACCCTGACCCAAATCAGCGGTAAAGGTCACAACCTCACAATCATATTCATCCTGCAACCAACGCAAAATAACTGAGGTATCGAGACCACCAGAATAGGCCAGTACCACTTTTTTGACGTCACCGCTTTTCGCCCCGTTTGGCATTCGGATATTCCTTTATTCAATAATTTTCTTAATAGGGCGCGCAGTATAGGCAAATGGCGCCTCACTTCAAGATCAAGTAAGTCATTGTAAGCCTTGATTCATCAGGAAGAACCAACTTATTTTTGAAAAATACAGCTAAATGTTAGTATATTGAGACACTCGGGACCACGGCGGAACGTTAAGGGAAATCGAAAACATGGCGAAACTAGCCAAAAAATCTGGAAAAAGTGCAAAAAGAAATATGGCCAACGTGATTCCGACAATCCAAACGCTTCGGTTTGGTATACTTTAACTACCAATCACGGTCTTAAGAATTTCGGCAACATCGTCCGGCACGTCATTACTCCGCCAGGCAACATGTTGATCTGGCCGCACGAGCAACAGTCTCGCCTGATAGAATTCTTCAGCCGCCGCCTCGTCCAGTTGGACGACAGCCATCGGCATATTTAATTTTTTAGCAGCTTGTTCAAAATTTGACACAGCTGGCGCATCAGGCCCTATTCGTACAAGATTGAACCACTCGCCCAGCCGATCAAACACCGATTCTTTTTCGCCAATCCAATAATGCGGCATGCGCCCACCCGGCGTCGCTGACGGAATATAGTTTGCCGGTTCATCCGGCGGTGGCAATGTACCATCGTTGATAATCAATGGCGAGCTGTCATAACGTGCGCCCAACACAATGCCAAGACTAGCAAATTCTTCTTTAAAGGTCGCTAAATCTTCACGCAAAACATCGCGGGCGGCTTTTCCGCGCGCACTTTCTTCTTCAATAAAATCCGGAAACTTGAGGCTGCCAATTTTGTTTGCATATTGGCCGGAGGTTGTGGTGTTTCTTACACCTATTGGGTGTCGCTCAATTTCATAACTTTCGATTAGTTTCTCACCACCCCAGCCTTCAATCATCGCAGCGAGCTTCCAGCCGATATTGGCGGCATCGTCAATACCAGTGTTAAAACCGAAGCCACCAGACGGCGTGAATAGATGGACCGCATCTCCGGCCAAGACAATGCGGCCTTTTTTGTAGTGATCGGTAACCATCGCCAGACCGGCGACCCACTCCTGCACGGAAATGATTTCAACATCAATGGCGGCACCAACCGCAATGCGGAAAATCTCTTCAGCGTCAACTTGGTCAAGAGGCAGGTCGGGCGGCATCTCGGAGAGCAATAAAAACTCATCGTCTCCATTGAGCGAAATAAAATCCGTGCGACCTTCCGGATTAATCGTCCAGTAGTGCCAGGATTCCTTCATATTGCGAATTTCTTTAACGATTGGCGAGCGCACATAAATCGACGCCATACTGCCGTCATAAAAGCGATCGCCCGTGCTTTGACGGCCGGTATATTTAAACCCCAATTGACGCCGGACCATGCCTTGAGCGCCGTCACAGCCCGCCATATAAGCGCAACGAACGGTCTCAGTTTCATCGCGCGCGATATTTCTAATTTCCGCCGCAACATGATCCTCTAGATCCTCAAAAGAAATTAATTCCCAGCCGAAGCGGATATCAGCCTCGACGAAACTCTCGGCATGTGATTTCATCACCGCTTCAAAGTACATTTGATTGGACCGGTGGATCGGTTCCGGGGTCAGCAAGGTCTCCCCCCAGGGACCAGGATTACTAATTTTTTCTTTCAGAGTTGGCATCGGAATGCGGCCAAGCTCGTAGCCGGAAATTCGTGACACATAAGTGCTATCGGTCGGGTAGTTTTCCGGCAAGCCGGTTTTACGGATCGCTGACGCGGCGCCGAAACGCCGGAGATGCTCCATCGTCCGGCTGTTGATGGTGCTGCCTTTGGGATGGGCCGGTGTATCTTCCCGTTGATTTACAAGTAAATGGGAAATCCCACGGGTCGATAATTCCATCGACAGGCAAAGCCCGACCGGCCCGCCGCCGGCAATTAGAACTGGGATATCAATTTGGGTCATTTGTTATGAATCTTTCTAATACGGTGCCTATCTCCATCTGATTTTGTGTTTGTTTGCAAAGGTGTTACTCAGCCGCAGATTGGTCACGCTGGAGTTGGCTGGTCAGCCAAGCTTCGACGATCGGTTCGAGATTTTCATAAGGTTGATAACCGACGGTCAAATAGGCATAGCTGTTATGGTCATTGACGACGACCGTGGGAAACCCGGTAACTCCCATCCGTTGGGCAAAATGAAAATCCTGCATAGTTTTGTCTTTGAGCTCATCGCTTGGCAACAGTTTGGCAAATTCCGCCTTGTCCAAGCCAAATTCTGCCGCCAAATCAATCAAGACACCTTCTTGAGTGACATCCCGGTTTTCCGCATAAAAGGCACCTTGCAGATGAGTGAAAAAATTAAGCGCCACCTCATTACCTTGCATTTCACTGGCGGTCACAGCAGCCCGGCAAGCAGCTTCGGTATTATAGACAAAATCATCCCGCTCAAGGATATCAAATTTGAAAGGTTGACCAGAACGTTTACCGATTTCCAGCCAATGCTCATTCAAGAATTTCTTGCGTTGCGCATCCTGCGGCTCGGTCCAATCGATATGCAAGCCGCCGACGACCAAAGTTGTGACGGCGCGGTCGGCACATTGTTCTTCTAGTTTTTTCTTGGTCGGTGCAAAGCCGTAGCACCAGGAACACATTGGATCACCGACATAAATTAATTCTTTGTTGAGCGTCGTCATAGCGCCACCTTTCATTCAATCGGCATTAGGGTTGCACTATGAAAAAAAACCCACCTCCTGGCAACTACCTCAAATGAGCGAGAGGTCCAAGAGACGGGCTTGAGATATGGGTAGAACCGACTGCCCCGGGGAAATATTATGCGAATTAATAACTACTTAGAATTACGCTCGATAATCGGCACCATTTGGTCACCCCAGCTGCCCGAACCAGCGTGATAGCGTGACGCCCGCATCAGCTCGACGGTCAGGCCGGAATCCGCTGCTTTCACAATAGCCTCGTTCAAGCGGTGTAAGGAATTGGCCACCATACGCAGCGCACTATCCTGGCCGCCGGAAAAACTGTTATCCGGATCTGGTGGTGCAGATTGGAAGCCGCTTTGGGTTTCCGTATCTTTTTGGTCGGTTTTTGCTTCCATAACTCGTCTCCTTCAAGCTGCTTCAGAATCGAACTGATCTGACTCGGTCGATTCGGACATTGCTGTCGTTGAAGATTCGCCACCCGAGATAGCCACGGCAACGGCATCAAAATAGCCGGTACCAACTTCACGCTGATGGCGCGTTGCGGTGTATCCATCTTGTTCACTGGCAAATTCAGCCTGTTGCAGCTCGGAATAAGCCGCCATGCCACGTTCGCCATAGCCTTTGGCCAATTCGAACATGCCGTGGTTAAGCTGATGGAAGCCGGCCAAGGTAACAAACTGGAATTTGTAACCCATGGCGCCAAGTTCCTGCTGGAAGTTAGCAATGGTTTCTTTATCCAGATTGGCTTCCCAGTTGAAGCTTGGGCTGCAATTGTAAGCCAATAATTTATCGGGGAATTCAGCATGGATCGCATCGGCAAATTGCTTAGCTTCATCAAGATTTGGTTTGGAAGTTTCCCACCACAGCAAATCAGCATAAGGCGCATAGGCCAACTGACGCGCAATACAAGCTTCAACACCGGCTCTGATATTGTAAAAGCCTTCTGGCGTGCGTTCTTCGGATTCAATAAACGGGCGATCCCGCTCATCGATATCGCTGGTTAGCAATTTAGCGCTTTCCGCATCGGTACGGGCAACGATTAAAGTCGGCACACCCATAACGTCTGCAGCCAAACGAGCGGCTGTCAGATTGCGGATATGCTGCGCGGTTGGGATCAGAACTTTACCACCCAAGTGACCACATTTTTTTTCCGACGCTAATTGGTCTTCGAAGTGAACCGCTGCGGCACCGGCTTCGATGAACGCTTTGGTTAGCTCAAAGGCGTTGAGCGGGCCGCCAAAGCCAGCTTCAGCATCGGCAACGATCGGGGCGAACCAATCCCGCTTGGCGCCGTGTTCGGAATGCTCGATTTGATCAGCCCGTTGCAAGGTGCGATTAATTTTGCGGACCAGCTCGGGAGCAGCGTTTGCCGGATAGAGGCTTTGATCTGGATACATGGTGCCGGCGGTGTTGGCATCGGCGGCAACTTGCCAACCGGAAAGATAAATTGCTTTCAAGCCGGCGCGAACCTGTTGCATAGCCTGATTGCCGGTCATGGCACCAAGCGAATTAATATAATTCTCAGTCTTCAGAAGCTCCCACAGGCGATTAGCGCCGCGTTCAGCCAAAGTTTGAGAAACGACAACCGAGCCTCGCAACTTTTCGACATCTGCAGGTGAATAAGGCCGGGCGATGCCATCGAACCGGCCCTCAGGTGCCAGGGGGACCAGGTTGTTAAAATTTTCTGTGTTGCTGCTCATAACGGTTTTCCTTTCTTCAAAACCGGGTGTTTG
>Ga0066853_10000383_pt1 | contig 16834 bp, 15 predicted proteins | sample ETNtaG_28_FD_67284 | JGI IMG/M metagenome (GOLD analysis project Ga0066853, IMG submission 67284) | Marine microbial and viral communities from oxygen minimum zone, Eastern Pacific Ocean - ETNP201406SV61 | ecosystem: Environmental > Aquatic > Marine > Oceanic | place: Pacific Ocean: Eastern...
GTTCGTTCACTTGTACTACCTCTGACATGGAGGTTGATGAACTCTATCCCCTGAAGGTCAGCATCAACCATGGTTTTTCACTATTCTAGAAGTAATGATTTCTTGCTCCTCGTGGAGAATACCTCCAACGTCGCGTTCATGTATGATAGGCTCGTGGAAGGCTTCATGACCGCCTATCGGATAGCCATACTCCCAGGCGATGGAACTGGGCGAGAAGTAATGGCAGAGGCACAATCATTGTTGGATGCCATCTCAGCGAACACAACTTTGGATTTCGAACAGATGGTAATTCCTTGTGGTGGGGAATACTTTCTAGAGACTGGTGAAGAGTGGCCACCGGGTTCTTTTGAGAAGTGTAGGGATGAAGCCGATGCTATTTTGCTCGGTGCAATCGGTTGGCCCGATGCAGTCTGTGAAAATGGAGATATGGCTGGAGGGCAGGTGGTTCTTGGCCTAAGGGCTGGTCTTGGGCTTTATGCCAATGTGCGGCCAATCAAACTGTATGAAGGAGTCAGGCACAAGGTACATGGCGATTTTCAGCAGGTTTGGGATGCTGATAAGGTGAATATGGTCATTGTCAGAGAAAATACCGAAGGCCTCTACCACAGTCTATTACATCGTTCTGCATTGAAGGCCACAGGTGGAACCGAATATGAACCACCGGAGATGTCATTTCCAGGACTGAATGGAGATGTTGCATGGGATCCAAGGCCGATATCTCGAGCCGGTAGTGAACGCGTCATCGATTTCGCCCACAAGTTGGTGACATTGAGAAATGGTAGTCCAGAAGGAAAGAACAAATTGACTTGTGTGGATAAATCCAACGTCACTCGAGGCTGCCAGCTCTTCAGGGCCATCTTTGATGAAAGGGCAGCTACTTGGGAGAATGTCGAAACAGATTATGCTTATATCGACGCATTTACAATGTGGCTGGTAAGAAATCCAGAATGGTTTGATGTTGTCGTCACCTCCAACATGTTTGGAGATATTGCAACAGATCTAGGTAGCGTGTTACAGGGCGGAATGGGAATGGCTGCCAGCGGGAATATCGGAGACGAACACGCATTCTTCGAACCAGTCCACGGCTCTTCTCCAAAACATGCAGGAAAGAATGTGGTGAATCCAATAGCAACTCTCAATTCTGTTCAGATGATGCTTGAATGGTTAGGCCATCGAAATCAAGATGATGTAGCGTTGAGAGTTGCGCGAGTGATTGATGAAGCTGTGGCTGAACACATTCTGGATGGCGAACTATTGACTTACGACCTCGGAGGAAGTGCTTCAACTTCAGAGGTTGGAGGAGCCATCATAGAGCGAGTCATAGAAAAATTATCTTGAAATCATTCCTATTTGGCAATCCCTTGAACTATTTCATTCAAGGCAGAATTCAAGATTGATTGATTATCCCAATCAGCATCAGGCATTCCTGGATTCTTCAATTCTTCAAACAGATTCACCGCGAAACGAGTCAATTCATCAACCACAGTCACCGAAGCCATTCTAGCACTTCGAGACATAGGATTGAGGTCGATGACGATTACTTCTGCACCCATTGCAACCAATGCCTCACACCGGTCTCCATCTTCTAATGGCACCAACAATACGTCCGCTGATAATATCCCATCTGAATGGCACTTCGCCCTAGGCCCTTTCAGTCCAGGAATCAATCCATTTGGTTCGCTACCTAGGATTCGAACCGATTCAACCATTCTACTCCATCTATCTGCACTGAACCCATCTGGAATCTCTTTCTTGATCAAATCCTTTGTTTCCGAGACAGAGGAGAGTAACAATTCCATTCTTTTCTCTGTTCTGTAGAAGATGTTAATCTCAACATCCGCCCCAATGAGTGCAGCACACTTCATTAATTCTTCAGCAGCTAATGCTACTGTATTTCCGTTCAATGAAATGATTGGGTGCTCCGCCTTCATCAATCTTGCAGCCGTTTCTCTGGTCGCTTGCATTGCACTCGCGCAAGTCCTTTCACCCAATAGGTAGTCGAAAGCTTCTCCACGGCCATGCGCAATAAGTGCAGATTCAGCAAGCAACCCTGCTTTTGCTGCCGCCTCAATCTTGGCACGCATCAATAGTGACTTGTAGCGAGGATGAGAAGGGTCTGCAACATGCTTCATGCCTCCACCCCCTCTAACAGCATTGAGAAATCGATATGGGAAACGCCTTGATTCAGAGCACTGGCAGAAATAACATCAACATCAGTTATGGAAGGTAGATTATCTAGAGTGATTCCGCCACTGATTTCAAGAAGGATGTTTTTTCCAACGACTTCCTCTCTGACCTTGGCATGTTCATCATTTGACATATTGTCTAACATCATGACCAATGAGTGTTCAGAATGGTTCCAACTTTCAGCAGCTGCCACTGCCTCTGCAACAGAACGCACTTCGATTTCCACAAATCCCCATTTTTCCGGCTCTACCATCGAAAAAACCTCTTCTATCGAAACATTTCCTGCAAGGTCATTCTCTTTTATCATCAAAGCATCATTCCGGTCAAGTCTGTGCGTCAACCCACCACCAAGGTGCACAGCCCATTTATCCAAAACTCCCCATGTGGTTTTTCGTGTGCAAGCAACCGCGCAGGGTGTTGTTGCAACCCATTCTGCAGTATTACTAGCAATACCCGAAAGGCGGCCCAGAATATTCAGCAGAGTCCTTTCCAACACCAGTATGGTATCTTTGGGTCCTTGTAAGGTTGCCACCACTCCCTCATCCATCAAATCACCATCATGATGATCCCATTTGGCCGTGACTCCACTCTGTGAAAGTAGTCTGTCAACCATGCTCCTACCTGCTAGGATTCCCTTTTCTTTGACATGAATGTATGCTGATGTGTCAATGCTTTGAGTTGAATAGTTAGTGGCATCGTCATCTTTCAAGAGATTATTCGTCCACCGGTCCATGCTTTCTTGAAGACGGTTGGTTGGTTTTCCATCCAACCAGAGCAGGCGCCCTCTATCATGAGGCAAATGGGAGTATGCACTGCCCATGCTTCTTCGAGAACCCCCGCTCGGATGAAGGTTGGGACAGGCAGAATGTCGCATCGGAGGGCTTCTCATCTCTCACCCCTTCGGCGATGCATGGCGAGACTTCTTGTGGTGGGGGCAGGAATAGCAGGAATTGCCGCAGCACTGGAATCTTGTCGATTAGGACACGATGTGGCGATGGTTGACGCTTCAAATCCACTCGGGGGGAGAGGGACAAGCATCGAACAGCAAGGTTGGATATTGGACGCAGGCCCCCATTTCTTGGCCGACAGTGGAGAGATCAGAGAGTGGCTGAAGAAATCAAGCAAGGTTCCTTTGGCCAATAGAAGAATAGACCCGAGAAAAACGTATATTCTCCGAAAAGGAGTACTCAGGAGACTACCCTTGAGCAAAGAAGCAATTGAACCATATGACTCTGATAGCGCAGAAAGGCGCCGATTACTGGGCATTACACGATACCTTTCTTCTCAAATGAAGAACAATCCCACTCTCTCTGTTGAGAAATGGTTAGAAGACAAACCACAAGCAATAATAGATATTGTTGAAAGTTTGACTATACATACCACCCGACTCCACCCTGAACTCGGTGCCGACCTCTCCTTCCATTTTCCTGAAATCATCTTAGCGCTACGGGGAAAGAACCTCTTTTCTCCCCTTGGAGGTTGGGCAGAAGTCACAGGTCGTTTTTTGGCTGCTCTCGATGGCTTGGATGTCCAGACAAGATCAGCCTCTCCAGTTGAAAGATTGCTGAAGGACAAAAAGGGAATGATTCGGGGTGCGCGTCTTCAGGGCAACGTCAAGGTTGAGGCAGATGGAGTGATAATGGCAACACCACTGATGCCAATGGGAAAAATTCTCGATTCCAGTCGAATCGATATTCAATTGCCAGAACCCTGTGAACTCAAAGCATCGGTTTGGGATATGTTGTTGTCTCAACGATTGTTTCACGGAATCCATGCAATATGGGATGCAGATCGACGAATCGCCATTTATATTCCCAACCATTTCACCCCGGAGAAGATTCCGGAAGAAATGAGAAAGGAGCACACATACCTGCAGATTCTCTCCTTCAGTGGTTCACAAACAATAGTTGAATTGTTGGATGAACGATGTGCAGGTTGGCGCACTCACCTTGTTGATGAGAGAAAGTTGGATAATGTAGTAATCTCCCAAGCCAGCGAAGTGTTTGAAGGGAGGCCTGGCCGTCTCTACGAGCAGCCATTATTGGATCATGGTGTTGCTTTGGCGGGAGATTGGATGTCAGATGAAGCCTGGTTGTCAGAGGGGGCATTCATCAGCGGATTGAAGGCGGCAAGAGAATTGCACGAGAAACTGAATGAATAGCATTCAAGCAGCATTGACCGTGGGGATTCGTATCCAAAGAGGAGATGAATAGCGATATTTGGATGTGCTGATAGCAACAGCGTTCAAAGACCATCAATATCAGCCCAAGATGTGCGTATCGTGACCTGGAACTTGAACGGCATCCGCGCCGCCATACGCAAAGGATTGGATGAATTCATCGAGAATATTGATGCAGATATCTGGATGTTTCAGGAAATTAGAGCTTTACCAGAACAATTACCAAAGGAATGGTCACTTCCAGAAGGCATGGAAGCAATCTGGCATCCAGCAGAGAAGAAAGGATATTCTGGAGTATCTACATTTTCAAGAATTGAGATGTTTGAAAGTGGCCGAGGAATCAATGCACGCAACGACCCCGAAGACAAGGAAGGACGAATGTTGTTGACACAACACGGAAATCTTACATTGGCGAATACATACTTGCCATCCGGTTCATCCAAGGAAGAGAGACAGTTGTGGAAAGAGGACTGGATGGAGGATTATCTTGAGTGGGCCTTGCAATTTGTTGACTCTGAAAAGCCGGTCATTCTTGCTGGAGATTTGAATATCTGTCACACCGAGGATGATATCTGGAACCCTACTGGAAACAGGAACAATAGTGGTTTTCTTCCAAATGAAAGGGAATGGTTCACTCGTCTTCTCGATAGTGGATGGAGAGATATTTTCAGAGATTACAGGGGCTCCGGAAAAGGCCCATATTCATGGTGGTCCAACAGAGGTAGGGCGAGGGCGGATGATAAGGGTTGGAGAATCGATTATCTGCTTGCTAATAATGCAGCCGCTTCATTGGTGAAACATGCGGAAATCATGAGAGAAGGGGGGCTGGTGGTCTCTGATCATGCACCTGTGATTTTGGATATCGAACTCTAGCCTTGTTCTATCTTGGCGCACTCTTCTAGAAATCCATCCACCATCATTCTCAGGTCTTTCAATTCCATTGATTTGAAAACGAATCTGAGCCCATCTTCAGTATCTTCATGTTCAACTCCTTCAAGGCTCTCCGCCAAGGCAATGATACTGCTTCGCTGAGAATCAGCACCTTGCCAATCTATGACCACTTCATGTTCGGTCATGAATCGTCGAAAAGGAGTGACTTCATCGGTCTTGTGGCGGTGAAGCACGGATCGTTGATGTATTATCGATAATCGAATGTTTGGACTTGAGGAAAGGGAAATAGAAAAGAATCTATCCTCTCTCCCTGCGGTAATGGACCTGTTTGAACATCTTTCATTGATACCATTTCTGCTCGTTGCTCTCGGCCTCATCAAAATAATTTCAGCAATCGCTCATTACATTGAGACCAGCAATAAATATCGTGAATCAGAAGTAAATCCAATCAAATTATATTGGGTTCATACTTTATTCATCACTGGTTGCTATTTCGCACTCATGTTGTACTGGTGGAACTCATACCAGTTCAATGATTACAGTTCTGGGGAAAACATGTCCTGGACTTTCGGAGAATACATGTTATACATGACGCCAGGAATATTCCTTTATCTTGCACTTGAAATAGCAATACCAGATTTGAAAGGTGAAGAACCGATAGACCTCAAGGAGCATTACTATTCGAATTCGGTCGAGATGTGGGCTACTATTGCTGTAGTCACAGCTTCATCAGTTATTTTCTCCTTGCTCCTTTATGGGAATGAAGTGGTATCAACGGCAACGCTTGGCCGCTTGATATTGTTTCTCATCTTGATTCCAATGTGTTTCACTAGAAATGAGAAAGTTCACAAAGTCACAATCGTGTTATTCTTGCTGGCAATGGCATACTCAGTCCCTGAATCTTGGACATTGAGTAACGATTTCAAATGAATTCCCCTCCGGTCGCTTGAAATCAAGAATCGTTCTGCCTATGCCGTGGAAGACGAATCCGAAGTAAAACAACCACTCATTGGCCTTCCCGAAGAAGAGACGGTCTTTGCCAGTAGCGAGACTTCATTGATTACACCTTCAGATTCTCCAGTTTCAGTTCAAGCCAAGGCCTTGGCGATACTCATTCTTCTTGCTGCTTCGATGGGATTCTTGAATGGACTGGACTATTCTATTCAAGACAAAGGCCTAGTAAGGCCTCATGAATTCATTTACCGTTTCTCCGAACAAGCACCCCCCGGCTCTGCAGTTCTTGATGGCAGGATTACTGATGCTGAAGGCTCACCTGCTGCGGAGTATCTTGTTGAGTTAGTGTATCTGAATGGGACCATCTATCAAAATTTCACCGACGCAGATGGTTTGTATCACTTTGAAGAAGTAAATCCTGGACTTGCGGAGTTATGGATTCATACTGTTGATTTTGAGAAGGGAGTTCAACATCGCATCTTGTTGACGCCGCCTGTGCCGGGATTGGAGCCCATAGGCTTCACAAGGCTTGACATCAAGATGCCAACTGATGCAGAATATGCAGAAACTTGCGAAGGAGATGATGATGTTGATTGCATGCCATGGGTGGATATGACGTCTGAGGAGATGGAGATGCCATTGCTGGATCCACAGGCAGGAAGTCTATACTACATGCTCGGCTTCTTTTTCATGGGGCTTGCAACTCTTGCAAGCGTTTTCGCAGTTCTTGGTTATCGAAGTGGTTCGAGAGGCTTGTTACGAACAGCGGCAGGCATCGTCTTTTTCACTCAAGGCCACTACTATAGTTCCTGTTTCTTGGGGCTGGTCGCCATCGGCCTCTCTTTTGCTATTCCCTCACGGGACTGAACAGACACTTTTTGCCGCTCTACTTATCCGCAATACGGTTGAGGAGGGGGTGTGAAGGAAGACACTCCAGTTCTCGATGCCGAGTCATGTGCATGGATGGTCAGACGTTTACCAGATAGGATTTCCTGCATTCAATTGCTTGATGGATTCATCATTGTCGGAGATTGGTCTGGCTCTCTCTCGTGCTGGACTTCAGCCGGTGATTCTGTCTGGGAGTTTAGTGCTCCAGGCCGAGTTTCATCAATCACCGTGGCAGATGGGATTGTAGCAATTGCGTCTGGCATTGATGTTGTTGCATTGTCAATGGATGATGGGCAAGAACTCTGGAGACAGAAACTTGAGGGTTCGGCAGATGAAGTGGTCTCGTTACCCGGCACTGGAATTATTCATGCGACAAGTTCAGTATTTGATATCGAACATGGTGACTTCATGGAGAGCGCCTATTGGAGATTTGAGCATTCTGGAGATTTGATGATGGTTCATAGATTCGATGAACGCCCGTGGCATATCAGTGTTGAATCCGATAGCGTCTTGTTGGGCCTTGGCAGACCTCGTTGCGGGATGTTGGTATTGACACAAGATGGCCTTGAATGGGAAGGATTGGTTGATGATGACCCTGTTGCTTGTGGAATTCAAGGCATCGGAAAAACAGTATTGGGACATTCAAAGGGCACAGTCTCCATTGTTGAAAATGGAGTCAAGAGTGTCATCGCCGAACTTGATTCTGGAATCGAGTCGATATCTTTCATCGAATCCGGAATCTCAGCCGTCACCGAATCCGGATTACAGATTCTTGATATGAATGGAAAGGTGTTGGCTGGAAATAATACTCCCATGATATCAGATTCAGTCGAATCATTTTCTCCAATTGATGACGAATCATTGATTTGGGCATCTGTCGATAAGCGCCTAATATCATTCAACAGGGAATGTCAAGAAATTGCAGTGATTGAGTTACGGGCCCCACTTACATCATTGACAGCGAATGGAAATATGATGGCAGCAGGGTTGGAGGATGGCTCATTGTACATATTCCAATCAGAATTGTCTCGGAGGCGTTTCAATGCAATGAATTCAAACACGGGCGATGAGGATTCACACAGATCTTCAATGTTGGATAAATTGCGGCGATTAAGGGAATGATTTCCAACGATTGAAATGATATTTACGCGAATCAGCGTACTGCAAACAGTGGAAATATACCCTTCAGAATGTTATTTCCGGTGGAAAAACTTCTATCCAAACCGAAAGATTCATGGACCTCCCCCCCTTCTCTGAAGTTTGCCGCTCCCTAGGAGTGGTGGAGGGGTTCCTCGGAACACCTCCGGGTCCTGTGTTGTCGGGCCGCTCTTCGGGGCAATCGATGACCTTCATGGGGAGAGATTCTCATGTAGCGGCGGAGGGGGACAGACTTCGGTTTGAGCTCTAATGCCACCAGGTGGAGCGGACCTTCGGGAATGCGACAGAGGGGTTTCGACCTTTCTGGAGTGAGGGAATCTTTCGGGATGCCCTGACACATCTGGACTCAGGGAATGGATCACGGCTAGTACCTTCGCCCGTAAGGGTGTTGGTGCATTACGGTCGGCCACGCTTTCGAGTGTGTCGGATCCTGACCCGCCAGAGAAACCGTTTCGGCGGGTGCTTTGGTTGGCGGAATCAAGACTTCGGTTGAGATGAAGCCAGAGAGGAAGATGAGCTCAGGCGAGTTGACCTCTCATCAGCGGAGGCTGGCAGGGGGGTGGATTCCTGCCCGGATGAATCCCCCCTGCCAGTGCTCCCACCTGTTTTCAGATGGTTAGCCCTCTCCGCGTTCGCTTTATACTCGTTACGGACATTGACCAGCCCGCCGTCCCATTTTGTGAATCATCTCCCACTTAGCATATAGGAAGTGCAAAGGCCTACACCATCCTCGGAATCCCATGAGCGAAGAAGATACTGAGGAACAAGAAGAATCACTGGACAAAGCCAAGGCATTGTTGGATGCTTTTGATACCGTAGAGGATACAGGACATACTTCACGTTCCGGCACAGATTCGAGAGAAGCCCCAATCTCAGCACCTAAGCGTCCTCAAGCTAGAGAGGCCCCAACAGTCGGTTTGGCACGTAAGACAGAGGGGATCACGGCTCATGAGGCTGGAGTGGAAGCGGTTCGTGATGCACCGGTCAACGTAGGAACCAACCTAGTACATGAAGCGCCGAAAAATCTTGCATATGCTAAGGCTGATGAAAACCCTTCACCCCCTCCGTCATCTACAGATACGGGTTCAGTACCCCTGCCTCCGTCTATTCCTCTGCCGAAGAAGGATGATGAGGATTGAGTACAGTTCTTGTTTGAATCATCCGCAGGAGAATCCAGAGGGCGATGCCAGCAAGGATATGTTTCACAGTATGGCCACTGATGACAGATGTGATTCCATAAATTGTAGAATCAGTCAGTTCAAACACTGTAGCCAAAAGGAATAAACTCAATGCAACGAAATAATCTGCTTCCCGATCATAGGTTGCTTTACCGAAGATGAGCAGAATGACGATGATGATGAGAGGTTCATGTTTGAAGAAGAAGAAAGGCCGCAGATCTCCAGTCCAGTGCCATAACAATACGCTGAGGAGACCAATCAACATCAGCGGCACATGTACTTTCTTCGCCATTTCAATCCCCATTCTATCGGCTATCACAAGTGAACAAATCGAGGCGAATACAATCGTCATCGGCATACGATCCCATATCATTGTCGAGTCGTTAGGCTCAAGATGATACCAAACTGAACCTAAGAATGTCAGAATGATTCCAGTGAACAGGCTTGTCATGATGGTCAATTCGAATTTATTTGTATACCCCTCGCCCTTTTGATGCATCTCCTTCACCAATGCAAGTCCAACGATTCCAGGAACCAACAGTGCCAGATTGCTAAGAACATCTGCTGCATTGGGGATTCCAAAATATGTCCTGTCATCTGCAAAATCATGGTACCATTGAGGCTGTTCAATTCTTCCGAATATCACGAAACCAAGAGCGAAAGCCAAAGTTGAGATGACCAACATTCGATTGACAACAGAAGTGTTCAGTTCCATGGATTCACTTCATCTATTCGGGCCAGTCATCTTTTCGGGTTTTATCCATTCATCAAATTCTGTTTCACTGACCAACCCTAAATCCAACGCACTTCGCCTCAAAGTCAATCCCTTTTCATGAGCATTCTTGGCGATTTTTGCGGCTTTATCATAGCCGATATATGGATTGAGGGCAGTGACCAACATCAAAGAATTTTCAAGGTGTTCAGCAATTTTTCCTTCATTTGCTTCCAACCCTTCAACGCATTTGGTCCTGAACGTGCGGCATGCATCTGCAAGTAAGCGAATACTGTGTAGGAGATTATGGATCATCATCGGTTTGTACACATTCAATTCAAAGTTACCTTGGCTACCCCCAATAGTGACAGCCGTATGATTTCCAATGACTTGGCAACATACCATGGTCATTGCTTCTGCTTGAGTTGGATTGACTTTTCCGGGCATTATTGAAGAGCCAGGTTCATTGGCAGGAAGCGATAATTCCCCATGACCACAACGCGGCCCCCCTCCTAACCACCTGATATCATTGGCTATTTTCATCAATGCTGCCGCTAAAGAATTCAACGCCCCACTCATGGAAACCACTGCATCATGTGCAGCAAGTTGGGAAAATTTGTTGTCAGCACTCCTGAATGGTAAATCTGTTCTACGCGCTATGGCATCAGCAACCAATTCCGCGAAATCAGGATGCGTATTGAGCCCAGTTCCGACCGCAGTACCCCCAAGGGCTAATTCCAACAACTCTCCCCATGCTGTTTCGCAACGAGTAATTCCCATTTCCAATTGTGCAACCCATCCACTCACTTCTTGACCCAGAGTCAGTGGAACGGCATCCATCAAGTGTGTTCTGCCAATTTTGACAATATCACTCCATTGTGCAGATTTCTCTGCAAGCGCATCTTTCAATGCCTCAACAGAGGGCAGAAGATGATGACGCACCTCTTCTGCTGCAGCGATGTGCATGGCTGTTGGAAAAGTGTCATTACTGGATTGTGCCATATTCACGTGGTCATTTGGGTGTACAGGAGTTTTACTTCCAAGAACACCGCCTGCTATCTCTATGGCACGGTTTGCAATCACTTCATTTGAATTCATATTGGTTTGCGTACCAGAGCCGGTTTGCCAGATGCGCAATGGAAAGTGGTCATCCAAAGTGCCCTCAATCATTTCTTGCGTTGCTTTCTCAATCAATTGGCCAACAGATGATTCTAATCCACCGAGATTTGCATTGACTTCAGCTGCTGCTTGTTTCAGAATCCCAAATGCACGAATGACAGGTCGAGGCATGGTGTCCCCCCCAATATCAAAATTCAACAACGATCTTGCGGTTTGGCAGCCATAATAGCGGTCAGCAGGGACTTCAAGTTCACCCATCGTATCCTTCTCCACCCGCACTTCACCAATCACTGCCTCAGCACTCAGCGGCGTTGCAATTGTTTTTCGAGAGTGTTTCTGTGATTCTTTACTTAGCCCATCTTCAATCAGTCTGGTGATGGTCGCACTTCGTCCCTGTTCCCTTCCCTTTCCTACTCTGGCGTCCAACCTCAACGCGAGTTTCTCTGGAATGCTGATACTTAGAATCCGGCGGTCCCCGGCTCGGTGTTTCGCCATGGAATGGCGCCCATGTCCCACTTAATAAATAATTGCTTGAGCATATCCACATCAATTGCGCGACACACTGATGATTTGTTGTGGCTGAACAGGGCGGTCTCCAGGGCCCTTCTGACAACTTTCGATGGCCATGACGATATCCATGCCTGAAACAACTTCTCCGAAAATGGCATGATTTCCATCCAACCAAGGACATTCCACCGTTGTCAAGAAGAATTGAGAGCCACCCGTATCTGGTCCAGCATTCGCCATTGATAACAAGCCAGGGCGGTCGTGGCTCATCGCAAGCGCACTCTGTTCACATGGAATCTTCCAGCCAGGGCCACCAGTTCCTGCTCCTTGGTCATCAGGATTTCTTGAATTTGGGCATCCACCCTGAAGCATGAATTGCTCTATCACCCGATGGAAATGAAGGCCGTCGTAGAAGCCTTGATCAACTAATTTCAAGAAATTGGCAACGGTATCTGGTGCTTTATCATCATACATCTGTAGTTGTATATCTCCTGCGCTTGTTTTCATCAATATCTGCGTCATTATGGGTCCCTCCTCAGGAATCGTGGTTTGTCCGGCACCGAGGGGGTGCATGATTGAACCGGTCTCAAGAGTACCTTTGGCAGCCCCTCCCCATGCTTCATCTGCTAATTCTCCATGGACATTTGCAATATCTCCAGTAGATCTTCCCTTGACCCGACTGAAGAAAGCATCCGTTTCATCTTCAATATCATCATCAGCAATATCCTCGACAATCAGAGTAGGGGCCTCAGTCTTGGGTTCAGGAACACTTTCTATTTCCGGGACATAGGATTCAACCTCCATCTTCTTGCGGCTTTGGGGGGGTCCTCTAGGGGGCTTTGGGGGGGTATCTGATTTTTCTGTTTCATTTTCAATCTCGCTTTCGGCCTTGCCCCCCATTCCGAGTTTCTCTACGGCTTCTTGATAATCAGTTGAACTCAAAAAGCCGACAAAGTCTCCTTCGATATTATTTACAATCACAGCGTCTGGTTGTTTTTCTGGCAATATCTGTGGCAATCTTGCTAACGGCGTCTTGTTGATGATGAATAGTAGATTGGTCAGCATTGTACTCTGAGCATTTCCTTTCTTTGGTTTTTTTCCCAACTCCTCCAATTTCTTGATCAGCAAAGAATCGATGAATCCACAAATATTGCCACTTTTCGGGTCCTTGATCAAGAATGATAGTGCGGGGTCTTCACCCAGTCTCCCCACAATCTTTTTCATCGCAGTTTTCGGGGGAATAATTTCAAATTCATCAAGAATATTGAGGTCTTCAACCAGTTCCATCGGGTCCACTTCGGTTTCTTCAGGTCCAATCTCCCTCAATTGACTTGTGTTTAATGATTGTTCGCATCAGTGGCAACAATCAAACATGATTGCGCGTCTTGGCGGGCTATGGGGGGAGGTAAACCGGAGGCCGAACCGGACTGGGATTTAGCAGGTGAGATGTGCAGTCTTTCAATACAGGTATATGAGTTAGAAGAGGCCATGTCCCTCGATCAGTATGGCTATCATCTCCATGAATTCATTGAGGATGAGACTGTTGGTTCTCAATGTATCATCGCTATTTCACATGAAGGAAGAGTCGCCATTTCATTCCGTGGAACCTCTGATTTTACTGATGCATTGACTGATGCATTGGCAATCAAGAAGAGATGGATACATGGGAAAGGCTGGCTGTTTTTCGCCCCAAGGGTGCATTTCGGTTTCTATAATGCTTATTTGCCCATCAGGGATAGAATTTTGAAATCCATCAAGGCCTTAACCAAGAAGAATCGTCAACGAATCCACATCACTGGACACTCATTGGGTGGAGCGCTTGCTACTCTGTGTGCAGCAGATATCCGTAGAACTCTCAAATTACCAGTCACGATGTACAATTATGGTAGCCCCCGTGTCGGGAATAAACGATTTGAGAAATTATACAATAAATTGGTTCCCGATACATTCCGCTTCGTCAACGACAAAGATGCAGTCCCTACAATTCCGAAAATAGGATACTTCCATGTTGGCAATCTATGTTACATGGATAATGATGGAGAAATCAAGGTTAACCCGGGCCTCGCCACCAAACTCTTTGATTCGATGCAAGATACTCTTGGTTTCATGGATTTTGAGAAACTCACCGACCACCTATCTTCTCATTACAGAGATCAATTACTGCCTTTTACTGAGAAGGTCAAACCACTGTATGGTGAGTTCAAAGACACCTTGGAAGAGACTCTTGAAGATGCTGCGGAAGCAGTCTCTGAAGTAAAGAAGAAGGTTGGAAAATACGTCTGAAATCACGACAACGAAGTTGGTCCAGCAGCATTCACTTCAGTTGATACCCCAGATTCATAACGCTTGAAATTGTCATTGAACATCTTCGCTAATCTATCAGCCATCCGATCGAAATCATCTCCATTTTCCCAAGTTTCACGTGGTTGGAGAACGTCTGAGGGAACACCTGGGCAGGTGGTGGGTATCTCAACACGGAATCTTGGATCCAATTTGAATTCGACATCATCCAAATCCCCGTCGAGTGCTGCATTCAACATCGCCCTAGTCCAAGGAATCTTCATTCGTGAGCCTACTCCGAACTGTCCACCTGACCAGCCAGTGTTAATCAACCAGCAAGTTGCGTTATGCTCAGCCATTTTATCACTCAACAGTTGAGCATAGACACTGGGGTGCATTGGCATGAAGGGTTCACCAAAGCATGCGGAAAATGTTGCTTCAGGATCGGTCACTCCAACTTCAGTTCCGGCTACTTTGGCCGTATAGCCTGAGATGAAGTGGTAAGCTGCTTGTGCAGGGTTCAGCCTCGAAATGGGTGGCAGTACACCAAACGCGTCGCAGGTTAGGAAAATGACATTCTGGGGATGCCCGCCTCTGCTGTTTTCTGTACGATTATCGATGAAGTCGATGGGGTATGAGCCGCGAGTATTCTCGGTCTTGCTGGTATCGAAGAAGTCTGGCACCCTCTCATCATCGAGAACGATGTTCTCCAGCACAGTCCCATGTTTTTGGGTGGTAGCAAATATAGCCGGCTCATCCTCTTCACTGAGATTGATGAGTTTTGCATAACACCCACCTTCGAAATTGAAGATACCTTTGGAACCCCAGCCATGTTCATCATCGCCAATCAATTGTCTTGCAGAATCTGCTGAAAGAGTGGTCTTCCCCGTTCCAGAGAGTCCGAAGAAGATAGCGGTGTTGTCTCCAGTAGTATTGGCGCTGCAATGCATTGGCAGAATATCCCTGCGCGGTAACAACAGGTTCATCACACTGAAAATCGATTTCTTGACTTCCCCTGCATATCTAGTGCCTCCAATGATGACTTCACCACGTGCATAGTGAACGATGACAAAAGCCTTTGAATTCACGCCATCAATATCTGGATTCGCTTCAAAGTGTGGAGCGTGCAGAACTGTGAAACTAGCATTATGCGCAGAAAGTTCCTCAGCATTCGGTCTAACGAACATATTCCGAGCGAAGGCTGAGTGCCAAGCATTCTGTGTTATCACCCTAATAGGCAATCTTTCACTTGGCTCAGCACCACAAAACAAATCTTGAACGAATAGATCATCCTGAGTTGATAGATATTCAATCACTTTTGCTTTCAATCCAAGAAACACTTCTTCACCGATTGGAACATTGACTTCACCCCAATTCACTTCAGCATCCGTTGATTCTTCCTTGACGATGAATTTGTCATTTGGAGAACGTCCAGTACGATCTCCGGTTTCGGTCACCAAGACGTTATGGACGCTGAATTCACCCTCGCCTCTTTCAACAGCCATATCAACCAATTCCTTTGCCTCGATATTCCAGTGAATATTTGCCTCGGTATAGATGCCCGAAATCTCGATTCCGCCTCCTGAAGCGGTACCACTGATACGGGAAGGGGTTGTTTCCATGGCAGCCCGACCTACATCCCCTCTTTACCGATTGTGTTTCTTAACATTCAGATTTGGCGCCAGTTCAGCGATGAGGTCAAGGAGGCAATATCGTTCACAGGGCTGATGGCAGCCCCCTCCGAGGACACATCGCTCCCCAAAAGAAAGGAGGATACCATCATTTCACAACGTGTATTTGAGATGGGGGAAGGTGTAGATATTTCTTCGTTCCTGATGGAGGAAGTAGATACCTCTGATGAATCAGCAAATGAGATGTTCGAAGAACCAGAAGAATCGGTTGACGAAGCACTTGGGAGTCTGCCAGATATTTTCACCACCGGTGGAAAAATACGGGATTCAGACGATGCGGTTGATCCCCGGAGTTCGGAAGTGGTTGAGGCAGAACAGAAGATACATTGGACGATGATGGTGCTGATGGTCGTCCTATGGAGCATCATTGGTACATATGTTGGCCTCAGTTTCTCTGCTACGATAGCAGGGCCGGCTCTCCTTCTGATGGCTTTGTTTTCATTCTGGTTGGCCCATCTTTGGATAAGGGACCCTAACATGAGGATTCTTGGAACTACATGGGCCATCATTGGAATGAAACTTCTATACGGTCTAGTGATTGATCTGCATCATTGGGAATTATTGGGTGGAACAGGGCTTTCTGAAGATACCATGTTGGGTGTATTGTTGCTAGCGATGGTCGCATTGAACATCTTCCTAGCCTATCATTTCAATGAGGATGCCATCGCCGCTCAAGCAACATTGGTATTGTTGGCTGTTGGCAGTGCTGCAGGAGCGTTGTATGGGGAATTAGGTGTTGCATTGATGATTGGAATTGCAACTATTATTCTTCATTCATTGGCCATGTTGAGAAATTCTGGGAATCTCACCAGTCTTGGTGTCGCAGCCAGCAACCTTTGGATAGGATTGCATGCACTTTCCAATGATTGGTCAATTCTTGGGTTGGAGATTCTTCCTTTCAAGGACCCATTGGTTCTGTTATTGTTGACATTGTTCGTGAATGCAGCCAATGCTGCGATGGCAGCCCATTTTGCAAATAGGGAGAATTGGTTCAGTCAAGGCGCCAGTGCCCTTGGATTAGGCACCCCTGGTCTTTGGGGAGTTTCTGTTGGGTTAGGGATGTTTGGAGCATTGTTGGCGATTTTTGCCC
>Ga0066853_10000394_pt1 | contig 16664 bp, 17 predicted proteins | sample ETNtaG_28_FD_67284 | JGI IMG/M metagenome (GOLD analysis project Ga0066853, IMG submission 67284) | Marine microbial and viral communities from oxygen minimum zone, Eastern Pacific Ocean - ETNP201406SV61 | ecosystem: Environmental > Aquatic > Marine > Oceanic | place: Pacific Ocean: Eastern...
ACGACATAAAAAGAATAGAGACAACTTGATAATCAATAAAAAGGAATAGGAAATTTAATAAATAACCAAAATTTAATAATTATTCCAATTAAGAATGATTAGACTAACAATTTAGTGTATTTTGGTTGTCACATCATATCATCGAACCCAGAAGGAATTATTGATGCCACAAAGTAACAAAAAATATCCCAAATCAAAGAGAAACAAAAAACCCTCATCAAAAGGGAAAGGAAGAAAAAGGACCATTCTTTGGAAGTCATTAATACATAATGGGGTACTTTTTCCACCAGAATTTAAACCACATGGTCTTACTCTCACTATTAACGGAAAAAAGATAGTTTTATCGCCTCAACAAGAAGAAATGGCATGGGCCTGGGCTTCCAAAAGAGATACACCTTACGTTCAGGATAAAGTTTTTGCATCAAACTTTCTTTTAGATTTTCTAAAAATATTTCCTCAAGAATATTCCAACACGAATATCCAGGATATTAACTTCTCAAGAATTATAAAATATCAGGAAAAGGAGAAAGAACGAAAGAGTCAACCTGAAGTAAAGAAAAAACTTGCATCTGAAAGAAAAAAATTACGTGAAGCATTAAAAGATAAGTACGGATTTGTAGAAATAGATGGGTATAAAACCGAAATTGCAAACTATTTAGTTGAACCACCTGGAATATTTATGGGACGTGGAAAACATCCACTTAGAGGAAGATGGAAATCAAGAATTTATCCTAAAGATATCACACTGAATCTAAGTAAAAAAGGTGAAAACCCACTTCTTCCAGAGGGTCAAAAATGGGGTAAAAGGATTCAAGATAACCAATCCATGTGGCTTGCCTCATGGACTGATAAGCTCACCAAGAAAAACAAGTATGTTTGGCCCCATGATAGCTCAAATATACGGCAACAACGTGATAAAATGAAGTTTGATTACGCAAAAAAACTTGCACCTAAACTTGAAAGAATTAGGAAACACATAATGAGAGGAATGAATTCAAAGGACACCAAGACACGAAAGATTGCAACTGTATGCTACTTGATAGATGAGTTATGCATGAGAGTTGGAGATGAGAAGGATGAAGATGAAGCAGATACAGTAGGTGCATCTACTCTACGGATTGAACATCTACAGATTACATCTAATAGTATAAAATTCAATTTCCTTGGAAAAGACAGTGTTCCATGGTCAAAGAGTATACCAGGAAAAACTGAAAAGATTCAATTATTTAGAAAGAATCTAGAAATTTTTATGGCTGGAAAGAAGAATGAAGAAACAATTTTTGATGGAGTAAAATCTTCTGATATCAATAGGTTTCTAGGTAAAACGATGGATGGACTTACAGCTAAGGTATTCAGAACATTTTATGCAACAAAAGTTGCAAGTACCTACCTTCTACAAAATAGTAATTGTCAAGAAGATCTTGAATTTCAAAAAATATTTTATGCCAAGATGGCAAACTTGGAAACTGCAATAACCTGCAACCATAAACGAACACCTCCCAAGAATTGGGAAAAAAGCATAGTCAAAAAGAAAGAAAGACTAAGAAAATTAAGGGCAAAACCACCCAAGACAGAGAAAGCTCAGAAAAGATATGGTGAAAGATTATTGAAGGCAAAACTATCTCTTCAGTTGGCCAAGAAGACAAAAGAGTATAACTTGAATACTTCTCTTAGAAATTATATAGATCCACGAATTTACAAATCTTGGTCAGATAGTGTGGATTTGGATTGGCAAAAGGTTTACGCAAAGACACTTCAAAAAAAGTTCAGTTGGATAGCAAAATCCAAAATTAAGTGGTCTTCGGGCTAATGGAAGATAGCCATTTACCGAGTAAAATTGATTTCATAGGAATTAAGACAGCCAAGATATATGTTACAAGACCTACCATATCTAGTCCTATTGTTAGAATACTTCCTAATGATAAATCAGAGTAAAGAAGACCGAACCAAGTGACTCCACCGCTTGTTAGAAAAAAAATCCATGATAATCTTGATCCAGATTTGTATCCTGTTAAAGAAATGTATATTGCGAATAAACCAAATGATATCAACAGATAACCGGTGGAGAGAGTCAAATTCAGATATTGATTCAAAACACCTTCTTGTAATGAATTGAAAATAATACCAGCTGCTTGGATACGATTCTCGGTAATAAATTCTGTTAAGACTCCTAATAATAATCCATAAATGATCGCATAGCTACCATTAATTAATACAAATATCCAGCCTCTTTTTTTAGGTTCGTGAGACAAGGCTAATATCACCCTCCTTATTTTCTCAAGATATGAACCTTTTTGAAGCAAAGTATAAAGATGTCATGAAATGGTGAATATCTATGTCTAAGAAGATTAAAGTTGCCATTATTGGAGTTGGAAACAGCGCATGTATTTTTGTTCAGGGGATAGCTTCTTATAAAAAAGAGGGTAAACTTCCGGGTCTCTGGCATCCTAAACTTGGGGGATACAACCTAGATAATATTGAGGTAACAGAAGCTTTCGATATTAATCCTGCAAAGATTGGGAAAGACCTTAGTGAAGCAATATTCATTGAACCAAATAAGAGTACTAAACACTTGGAAATAGGAAATCAAGGTATTTCTATTCGGAAAGGAATAATGTTGGATAAGCTTCCTGGGAAGGTCGCTAAACTAATAGGAACTGGAAATAGTTTGAGTAATGATGAGATCACACCTATCCTAAAGAAAAGTGGTGTAGATGTTGTTTTAAATCTAATACCATCTGGGTTGGATAAGACATCTAAGGCTTATGCAGAAGCTGCATTACAGGCTGGATGCTCTTTTGTTAATTGCACACCCTCACCTATCGCTTGTGACCCTAACATAGTTTCCGCCTTTAAGAAAGCAGAATTACTTTTGGTTGGTGATGATCTAATGAGTCAATTTGGAGGAACTGCTTTTCACCGAGGAATTCTAGAATATATGTTGGAAAGAGGAATTAAGGCGTCAAAGAGTTATCAGCTCGACGTTGGAGGTGGAGTAGAGACAATGAATACAATTGACGAACAGAATAAAGGAATCAAACGCAGTGTTAAAACTTCTGCAATATCAGTTGAAGCTCCATACAAGATGGATATTGTGACCGGTACTACTGAATATGTTGATTTTATGGGGAGTGATCGAACAAGTTACTATTGGATAACTGGAAAAGGATTCCTTGAAAGCCCAATTCGTATGGATCTCTACTTGAGAACAAATGATGGAGCAAATGCAGCAAACATTCTTCTTGACACAATTAGATCCATTCAGATTAATAAAGAAAGTGGTAAATATGGTGCACCAAATGAAATATGTGCTTATGGTTTCAAAAGTCCTCCAAAACTTATTAAAATTAGGGAAGCACAAAAAATATTTTCTAAAACATATCTTTCATAACTAATTGATTAGGAACAATATGTCATAAATTAGAAAATAAAAAATATTTTCTATATTGAATGTTGTCTGCATTTATATAATAGAAATAGATTATCTAATTGTTATGGTAAAAATAGAAAAACCAGGAATTATCGGTATCACAATAACCGTTATTGGAATAGTACTTCTAATAATAGTATTTGTGATGGCTTTTAACATATTCGATTCTTACTATCCTTTTGATACTAATCAATTATCGGATGTTCAATCAATGCTAACTCTTGTTCTTGGTTCAGCTATTCAAGTTATGTTCCTTGGAGTTATGGCTTGGGCAGGATCTATTCTATTGGTTCGTGGTGTGGATTTTATGAAGGTTGAAAAAGGTGTTGGGGTAGTCACGTTCAAAGTGGATAAAGGCGTAGGTGTCTATACAACAACTGGAGATAAAGAAATCACTGAAAAAGAAAATAAAAAATAGTATTAATCTATCTCTAGGAGTAAGATTAAATGCCACGGGACTCAGGACCAGCACTTAGAGCTCTGGGACAAGCCTCGATAGTAATTAGTTTAGTTGCTTTTACTTCGTTTGGCATTATTGGGTACTCTTTATACGAAGAAACTACTTACATTATTGATAATTTCAACAATCTTCAACCTGATATGACTACACCTATTGAAGATGGGATTTTTAAATTCAAAATGAATTTGACGGTTCCAAATAAGGGATTATTACCAATTCATTTGATGCTTGGTGGAGAAATATCATCTAATTCCACTATTATTGGAGACCTCAAACAAATATCTGAAACTATTATGCCAAATGAAGATAGAAAATTGTTTATTGATGTTCCTATCGATATATCATCTATTAAGGATGGAAATATATCGCTTTCAGTTAATGGTAGTGTATCGCTTCAACCATTTCTATCTTTAGGATTAGCAACTTCGATTGATTTTTTGATTCCTGGACTTGACTTGAGTATCGCTGAAGATAATATCAAGATAACGTCTTTACCTATTAATCAAATTAATGCATCACATGTCTTAGTTCCTTTTAACATTCAGTTCACTAACCCGCTTCTAGACAGTTTTAAGGGCGATATTAGAATCGTTCTTATTTCAACACCCAAAACCAGTATACCTAGTAATTATGGTGAAACAACTCTTACCTTAGACTTAAATCCGGAGGAAGAATTTAGTGAGAACATCGAAATAGTTGCATCTGAAAACATAGTTTCATCAGGTATATACAAACTTAATCTGATCTTTTCTATTGAAGAACAGGAAGTAGATGTAGGAAAAGAAGTAAACATAATATGTGAAATATGCAATGACTAAAATACTGGGTTTAACGCCATTCAAATTTTCTTTAAGAATTGTATGGATATTAATTATTGCTGCTTTTAATCTTGCTCTTTGGTACTATTTACCGACATTAATATTTTCGCAATTAGAACAATTTATTCCTTCAACTTCTGAATCGGTATTGCCAATAGACATTAGTGCCTTATCTCAAGGTAGTATTTCCGAAACTATTTTGATATTTGCAGTTACAATCACAATGTTAAGTGTTTTTAGCAGTATTCTAAAAGGACATGCACTAAGTCATTTATTCGCTGCTTCAGCGGCTCTTTTAGCTGCTTATTACACGATAACCTTACTTAACGGTGGAGTCATCACTTTGTCAATTGATGATCCATCTAGATTCTTAGATGATAATATGGGTGAAGGAGATATCGGTTTAAGTTTAAATGCTATAAACATAGTTTTCGAATTTAGAACAATATTTTTGTTTATGGTAATTCCATCATTTTTAAATGTAGTAAAGCATGTCTGGCGAGCTATAGATCAATCTGCTACAAAAGAAGTTAAAATGGATGAAATAATCGAATAAAAAACTTAATTGGCAAAGTTAAAAAAACAGCATTCGGCTATTAAAATAATTAGGTATGTAATTAAAAATTTATTCTTCGTCAAGCAAATTTATTCATATATTGATATAACTCTGGTTACAAGGAGAAAAAAAGATAATCAAAACAGCGATAAGAAGAATTATTTATTAATAAGTTTGTGATAGATTATTATCATATCAATCATGAAAATTGGTTGGATACAATTAGGTGCAGGGTTGATAATAGGCGTTATCATATGTATTGGATTATTATTCTTTAGTGGAATATTAGTAACTCCAGCCGATGAAACAACCACCACAACAAGTGTCTCTACAACCACACGGCCACCAATAACTAGCATCAGAAACATGACCGCCACTATACCGCCCACGAACACAACAATTACAACTGCATCAACCAAAAATGTAACACAATCATCTGTAGAACAACTTCCAGCCGATATATTGTCTAACGAGACACCACAATGGTCTCCATTTGGGACAGATCTTAGTGGTTGTTCCAACGGAGACAATGGACTTAGTTCTCCACCATTATATCTTGAAACTAGTTACATGATAGAACCTATGGGGAAAATAGCAGGAGCACACCATATTACACCTACAGATCATCTGTACATTTACGTAGATATAGTTGATGATAAATTGGAAGATGTTTTAGCCCCTGCTGCTGGTTACATAGTAAAAATTCAGCGTATGTCAGATAGAGAAGGAACGGAAGATTATCGTATCATCATTGAGCATTCATGTACACTATTTACTTATTACATTCATTTGCAAGAACTCGACCCTATTATCGTGAATGAGATTGGAAAAATCGTTAATTTTCAATCTTATCACAAGAGAATAGCAGTATCTTCTGGTCAAGTCATAGGTAAAGTAGGTAAACTTTTATCTTATCAACGTATATTCAATCAATCTAGTTTTGATTTTGCGTTAATTGACACCACAATAACTCTGCCTGGATTTGTTATTCCAGGTCATTACGATAATGAAGCTTGGAAAATTCATACAGTAGATCCTTTTGATTATTATGAAGAACCTCTTAGAAGTCAATTACTGGAGAAAAATTTTAGAGATATAAATCCCAGAGGTGGGAAAATTGATTTTGATATAGACGGTAGATTAGTAGGAAATTGGTTTCTTGATGGTACAGAGAATTACGGGGCTAGGGGAGTTGCCGGGAAATCCAAAGCCGAGTGGATGGATATCTATGGTAGAGATGTAGGTGAGTGTACAAGTGAATATTGGGACCGTGACAAAGGAGAATCAATAGGGATAGTACCGTGTGATTATTGGCTGGGTCACCTAACTTTTGCATATGATAATATCATACCCGATCAGATTAAAATATCAATGGGTGTTTTCTGGGACTTTGAAGGTGGACCACCTTGGGGGGTTAAGAATAATGCCCCAGATCCATCTTCAGTTGATATTGAAACTGGAATAGTGAAATATGAAATATTCACCGACTTTGAAAACAACATAGAATCTGAACCATTTAACATAGTGGGAGTGCTATTAGTACAGATGATAGATGATCAAACCATAAAAGTTGAACTGTTCTTAGGAAAAAGCTTTGAAGAAATTAACAACTTCTCTGAAGAAGCACGATTTTATCGTAGATAGTCTTGTCTTAATTTTTGGATTAATCCGTTACTTTAACCTAACCGACGCGTAGTTCGTCGAGCACATGCGACGATGAGTAACTGTTAATTTTAAAATTAATTTATAATTATCACCGAAACATTTTTTTTCAAGAATAGATACATTTGCATTAAGATGGGTAAACAAATATGTGCAAATACACGTTGTTCTGATTCAAATGTTTATGAAATTGGAACACATTGCATTACCTGTGGCAAAGAAGTACGTAAACTGTGAAGGGTTGAGAAGAGCAAGATAAGCGGTGCAAAGACAAAACTCTCAGAATTTGAGAAGAAGATTAAGAAAGATGATAGTTCAATTCTGATCAGTAATAAAATGAGTGATGAAGAAATATTCTCGGAAATAAATAAAGATATGATGAATCTTGCAATGCATGAAGCAGGATCCAGTTGGATGAGAGTGGGTACATTATTATCAGGGAATACAACAGATATGATACTCGGAGCAGGTCTCAAAGCGATGATTGATCAAAACAAAATAATCATTCGACAAAATGAGTTAATAAGAAGGGAAGTAGCCAAAATTATCAAGAACTCGACTGCGATTTGAGTGAGTTAAAGTGCCATACTGTAACAACTGCGGAAATAATGTTGTAGAAGAAACTGATATTTGTTCTAATTGTGGACAAATATGGAATCCAATTGCAGCTGAGACTAAGGCAGCTGAGGCTAAAGCTAAGGAAGTTAAGGCATCTAAGGCTAAAGAAAAAGCAGCTAAGGCAAAAGCAAAAGCAGCTCCAAAAAAACCATTGAGTAGACCAAGAAACTTATTGATTATTGGCTTCATTTTTATTACTTTGTGTTTTTTTCTTGTAGGGTCTGATCAATCAGTAAGTGGTGTTGGTGTTTTGTTTTTTTTGGTTGGAATAATTATATTAATTATTGCACCAATCAAGTGGATAAGAAATAGATTAAAAGAAAGAAAAAAATCATAGCAAATTACATCAGTATGATATTAAATCAAATAATCAAGTGACTACTGGATATCTAAATGGAAAGTCTCAATATGGCTGTATCTTCAGGCAAGGTTGCCACAAAGCAAATGGTCTTATCTGCGATTAGTGGGTATATTCTCGATGAGGCTTTTAGTGGCAAGTAAGTTTGGTCGCTAAAAATTATCATAAAAAGCACCATTATTTTATATGTAGAATTTTAGAAGTTACTTTTAATCGTTAAATTATCAATAACATAAGTTATAAATACGGAGTAATTTTTCAATATGAGTGAATAGAATATTGAATGTTCAATGGCCAATAAAAATATTGCTTGCACATCCTCAGGCACCATTTCTCCAACAAGATAAGTTCACAATTGCTGCTGATTGTGTAGCATTTTCGAGTGACAATTATGGGAAAATGGTTGGAAAGGATGAAGGTGTTGTGATTGGATGTCCTTTACTGGAAGACCCTGATAAAATGATGAGTAAACTTGCTTTGATGATAAAGGAGACTTCAGCAAACAACATCAATGTATATACGATGGAAGTCCCATGTTGTCATGCCATTCATATGATGGTGGAAAAAGCAATTAATGAAGCTGGCAAAGACAATATTAATAAAAATAACTATATTGTGAGAGTATCTTCTGGAGAAATTGAACCATATAAGCCTGGAGTAATTGATGATTCCATGATTGATAAAGAAAGAAAGGTTCACGGACATGGTCATGGAAACGACCACGCATGCTAGAACTAAGCGACTAATAATCGCTGTTGACTCTAATAGATGTACCGGTTGTGGTGATTGTGTGGATGCGTGTTTAACTGGTGCTCTCCAATTAGTTGATGAGAAAGCTAATCTAATCGATGAAAAAAGTTGTGACGGTTTTGGCTCATGTATTGCTGCGTGTCAACATGACGCTATAAGGCTGGAGAATAGAGAAGCAGAGGATTTTGATTGGTCTGTATTGAATCGAATAAGTTTTGATGCCTTGATGACGAAATTGAGATTTACAAGTAGACATTTCGAATCATAAAGATTATTTTTTTATAAATCCGGATATATTTTTTCTCATAAAATTTGTGGCAACTTATAAAAAGAGTGAAAATTTAAGAATCTAGGTTGCTTGAGTTAACGGAATTAGGATATCTACAGGTTGCATGTGTTGAAGATTCATTATTAATTATTTGGGCATTGGGTATGTTTTCACGTCAACAAAATACAAAAAGTAAAGAATAACTAATCATGATTTGTGCTTTAGTCAACAGTTTCTGAATTATTGATTAAATGAATGAAAGGTGTTTCAAATTCCAAAACTTATTATCGGAGATAAAGAGATAGACTATACTATCAGAAAAGGAAGAAGTTCAAGGTATACCTATTTGAGATTCAGGAAAGACTTGTCTCTTCTAATAACTCTTCCAAAGAGATCAAGGATAGACCCTCAAACAATCATTAAAGATAAGCGTAAATGGATAGAGGCAAAATACCATCAATTATCAAAAAGAATCCCAATTATTAATGGTAATCAATTATTATTCAATGGAGAATATCATAATCTTGAGGAGAAATATTCAGACAAGACATTTGTCAAAGTATCTAACAAAAAAATTATTCTGTCTATAACCAGTAATATTGATTCTAAAACTCTTCTTAGGGACTGGATGACCGAAGAAACTCGGATAATTGTAGATGAAATAGTTCCCCTATTCTCTCACAGGTTGGGAGTCAAAGCATCTAATATTAGAGTGAAAAGAACCTCAAGATGGGGATATTGTAAAAGGAGTGGTGAACTCACATTTAATTGGCAACTAGCAGGATTGCCAAGAGATCTGTCAGAATACATTATTCTTCACGAAATTGTTCATTTATCAGAGTTCAACCATTCAAAACATTTCAAGAGAAAGTTAGAATCCATCTGCCCAAATTATAGAAGTAGAGAAATCAGACTCAATGATTATAATTCAAGTCCTTAATATTCAATAGAAATGTTGAAACTGAAAAAAGAGTGTAAGACATCAATTTATTGAATTGATTATGAAAGTATTAAGTTGAATAATCAGAAATTTGGTGCCTTATCTAACGATAAAGCGGAATCATCTTTGCAACCTTCTTTTTCAGTTAGAAGATCTAACTGTTTAGAGATTTTATCATTAGGGCCTATATCTTGTATCGCAGATTCTTTGGCATTCAAGTATTTTTTTCAAAAGAAATAATTCAAGTTCCATAATATTCACCAAAATACATAAAATCGACTTTTATTAAACCTAACGACCATTTTGTTAAACTTGTGACGATTCAACAGGTATAGATAACCGCTTTTAAACATAATAATTTTCTTGTTTTCTAAACTATACTTTGAGTCCATCCGTCAATACTCTTTTTTTTCAAGGTGAACGTTTTGGATGATTAAGAATATTCCCAGTATAGCTAGTAAGGTAAGATAGACCGATTCTAGATTCCGCCCAGCTATGAATATAAAAAGAAGGCCATACACCATTTCATTTTTCACTTTCAACATTCTAATAATGAGGTCAGCATAGAGCCAAAGTGCTGCTACGTAGAATGGAAATGGTAGGAAAAGATTGTAGCCGAAGACCCAGGTGGAAAAAAGAGACGTAAGCGCAGGGTTCAATAAGTAGATTGCAATAAACAATGCAGCAGGAATCGATGGAAAAATTAACTCTGAAACATGTGAATAATTTTCTTTCTTAAGTCCTACAAAATAAACATACAGAGGTAAAGCATTGACTATTGTCAGCGCCTCTCCGATGTTTAAAATTTCCACAATAAAAACCGGCTTTGGACCCCCAAGAATAAAGATAGCAGGTGCAAATACAAACCAAAATGCGATAAAATATGAAGTGATGAACAATACGCTGATTATTTTCGCCAATTTTGTAGTCGTACCCTTTGTGAACCATAAGGCTAGAAGAGTGAGCACGATGAAGGCAACAATGTTTTGGGCAATCAACAACACAGCTCCAGGTGTAGTGAAGACGGAAAGAACACCCAAGACCAGAAAACCAAATAAAGATACAGAAGTGATAAAAGCGGATTTAGATGAATCTTTAATCAATAAGTAGCCTACTAATCCAACTGAGATTAGGGCTAATAGAAAAGAACTACTCAGTATAAATGGACTTGATGTAATAATGACTTCGTAGAGGCTTGGTATATATCCCCCCCGTAGAAAACCAAATCCAACTTTCAAAAAAGGTCTAACAAAAAGAACTTCAAGAACTACAATCACCAACAGAGATTTGATGAAGAGCCCGAGATAATCCTTAGCTGTTGAGAAATTGGATCAACTCTTTTAATGCTTTATTAGTCCGTTTCTTCGGGACAACCTACATCTTCAACTGGATTTTCTTCTTCAACGCTTTTCCTAACTTTTTTAGGTTTTATATTAAGCAGGTTGACTTCATTTTTTATGTGCGAATTGGTTATTTTAGCAAGCTCACGATAGAACTCTGCATCCGCAGATTTCTGCATGGACATACATATTGCTGAAGCCCATCTTCCTAAGTGATCAAGTAAGAACTTCTTTTGTGCGTCTCTTGTTACCGATATCTTATCAGTCCACCCTTCCATCGTTGCATGGGCCTCCTTTAGAGTGAGAATATGCATGAATTCCATTTCAGCACTAATGTGGTCAGGCATCTCTTTCTTCGTACTGGACAACTTAAGGCCAAATGCTCTATAAAAACCGGCCACATCAGCTAATTGTCTTGTCATACCGAAAGTATTGACTGATCCATAACTTGACTCATATGGTGGACATGGTGTTTGCACAGAAGCCTCGAAAAGTCTGGAATAATCAGATTCGAGACCTGAAATAGATTTAGAATCCACACATTCTTCAAAGACTTTAGTAAGACGTGTTGCCCATTGGCCATACACATTAAATTCCTTATCCGCTTTGTGAGCTTCATCCCTTAAGGTATCTACAAGATCCTTTGTTGGATATAGGAACCCTAGAGAGAGAAGTCTATAGATTACACTTCTTGCAAGAAGCTCTTTTACATCGGAAGTTGTCATCTTATGTACCTAGTAGGCTTGGAGAGTAAAACAGCTGCTGTACCAACGAGTGCTAACGAAGTAAAAGCATCGTCAATGTTGATAGAGAATGGTAAGAAAGATGAGCCTTCTACTTTCATGGTTAACCAAGCAGATACTCCTTTTCTTCCGTCAACCTCTCGGTTATCACCATCCCAAACGGCAATTGCAATCGAATTTTCTTCACCTACGGTAAATTGAGCATCACTAGGATCTCCTGTATCTAGAGACCTAGCATAAACAACTTTCCACACACCATTTTCCCATATTCCTCTACCAATCACTTTTTGATCTGGTTTGAAAGTAAGAGTGCCGAAACCTTCAGCGATAAGATCTGATATAGGAGTGACTTTAATTGGCTGAGAAAGCGGATTTTCTGCAGCCCAACCAGGAACAGCAACATTATCGATTGTTTCAAGTAAGGGGATTATATATGGTGGTTCACTTATTGAGAAGGGATAAAAGTCTACCCACATATTTGGATAAGTATCCTCAACTTCCTTGTAGGCTTCGTTTATATCCTCCTGCCAATCGCTTCTCCACTGCCATATATTCACTGGTTGTTCTTCCTCACCCATTCCCAGAAATGGTGTTTCATCTAGAACAGGGAATTGTAGAGCAGCAGCATCTTGATAAAATTCTGTGCCTATGGTACTAACATCTTTAATCGAATCCTCCCATTCGAGCCTAAAGACAATCCATGAATCATTATGGAGTGAAGACACTGTTACAGTATGGATAGCCGGGGTTGCAAGGATAGGTTTTGTTACAGTTTGAGCGCCTAATGGTATTTCATTAGGTAATGCCTGTGCCCAGAGAGATGAATCTGGGTCCATTATGGGAAGGGATTGATCTACTTGCTTTGAGACTACATCAGTCTGTAGTGGAAATGGAAATACTGCACTACCTATAAAGACTACAGGCCAAAATATGATAAATATTATGAATGCAATAACTAGTTTTTGTTTCTTCACTAACTCTTTTAATTTTCCTATTGGCAAATTATTTCACCTTATGAAGTATTATGGTATTTCGGAGGTCTCACTATTACCGGCTCATCAATAGGAGTTCTGATAATCTCATGGTCCTTTGCATCATAGCCAACTGCCATATTGTTATTAATACTGAATCTTTCAATAATTTTTCTTGTGGACCTGAAGAGGGAAAGCACTCCAAGTAATTCTTCATCCAGGTTTTCATAAACCTTTAACGCTTCATCTATTCCTGGTCCAAACATTTGATAAAGGAATTTTTTATGGATCCATCGCGGGGGAATATAGTAAACATTTGGCTCTGTACCATACTGAGGATATAATGGAACTGCTATCTTTCTTACATGAATAAGGTAATTCAGAGGATTTTCAGGATTTTGTTCTGCATCTTCAGGAAGAGATTCTTTTAATCCTTGAAGACGAATTTTGCCGACACAAGCAGACATACACCGTGCCTCTATCCCTTGCTCTACTCTAGGATAACAGCCGATACATTTTTCACTTATTCTTGTTGCTAAATTATACATTGGTTTCTTATATGGACATAATTCCACACATTTTCTATAACCCCTACACCTTTTTTGATCTATTAGAACTATACCATCACTGTCCTGGCGCTTATAGATGGCCTTCCTTGGGCAAGCTGCAAGACATGCAGGATGTGTACAATGATTACATATTCGCTGTAAATAGAAGAACCAAGTAGTATGAGCACCGCCTCTGCCACCACCACCGGTAGTTTCTAAATCCACTGAATTATCGGGTCCTTTCTCAGGATTTGGACTTGTAGGTGTGTCCTCGAAAATGTTTGGAGATTGCCATTCCTTATCTTCTGGGAGATAACCTGTTCCTACCTCTGTCAAAGGTGCTGCTTCAAAGATAGTTTTACCTGAATAGACAGATCCATAATGACCTGTTCCTGAACTCCATTTATTTGGTCCAAGCTTCTCTAGCAACTTGTGATCCCAAAACTGGGGATAGCCACCATAGGGCTTTGTTTCAACATTATTCCACCACATATGTTCTTGACCTTTGCTGTAAGTCCAAGTACTCTTGCACGCCATTGTACATGTTTGGCAAGCAATACATTTGTTGATGTTAAAGACTGCTGCATACTGTTTTTTAGGTCTCGCTTCTTCATATGGATAGTCCATATCCCTCCCAAGTTGCCAGTTCCTAACTTTCTCTATAGCCATTCATATCACCTATTCGATGTATTCTCCCTTAATGTATTTCTTCATATTTGCACTTTCATTTGAAGGTGTAAAACCAGTTGTAGCTGGTTCCCAAACACCCTTACCACGAGTTTCTCCGGGTGGAGGCATTCCTCCATCTTCAGCTTTTTCCACTTTCACAAGACACTCTTTTGGACAAGTATTAGGTGCATGGGTATCAATAGCGAAACCTTCACCTATACCCCAACCCCAAGTATCCTTACGAACTAATGTTTCTGTCATCTGGGTAGGTTGCAGATAAGCTCGTGTTAGAGACTGATGACCGCCATAACGGAAATTGGAGAACCAGATTCCTCCAGGACTTTCAGACATAGCCAACCCATCTTTTCTAGTTTCATGAGCTCGAATCGTCTTAGGAGAAGACTGATAGACGGAATGTTTCATCATTATAATACCACTAGGATATGCAGGGTTATATTTCACCCTAATCATGAGTCTAGATGCTTTCTTCCATGTCTCATCCTTCTCTTCAGCGTAACCTGGGTATGGTCGATCTCGATGATTTGCATCAATGTAAACATAATCACCATCATTAATGCTAAGTCCTTTTGCATCTGATGGATTCATATGCACTTGGTGTTCGCCAACGTAAGGTTTTCTCTTATCTGCTCTATGAGGGTCAGCAAAGTTATTGTCCCATATAACATTCCAGTCGACATTGCTCCATGAAGAGTGAACTCTGTGCCTTGTTTTAGGAGTAAGAGCATAGAATCGATATCCCTCTTTCCAAAGGAAGTTCTCTGTTTTCTTTACTTCTGACCAAGACTTCTTTACATTACGAACCTGGATTGCCTCCAAATCTTCTGAATCGTGAGGAATACCGTAATCAACAGGATTTATCCAAGAGTGAGTACTAACTATTACATTGTTCATATAAGGTGTTGCCTCTGGTTGCTCTCGGTATATTATGAAGTTTTCACCATGATTAAGGAATTCTTCCTCTTCGCGATAAAATTCCATACGTCCTGTTTTTGTATGGAATGGCCTACTTTCATTGATCTGTTCCCATCCGGGTATCCGAGGATAGGTCCGGAACATCATTAACCATTCTCTATCAGAATCAAGAATTTCTTTACAATTATAACCACGGGTTGTTACACAGCCATCTAGGATTCTCTGAATGTACACATCGGTTTTATTTTCCAATGTAAATTTCCAGTAATCTGCGTACCGCTGATCTCCAGTAATATCTGTAAGTTTCTTTGCCACTAATGCTAAGATTTCGTGATCCATCTTGGTATCAAAGATTGGAGGTATTCCTGTGTTTGGTTTAGGCCAAATCTGTAGAAAGGGGTTAGAGCAAGAAGCTGTAAGATCTGGGTGCGTAAACTCTGCCCAAGAATTAACCGGAAAAACAATATCAGCTTCATCACAATCAGGAGCGAATTCCCAGTTCTGTACGACTATCATGTCAATCTTTTTGTTTGTTTTTCTGACCATTTGGTAATGCCATTTGGCATTGTTGATAAGATTGACATTGGCATACCACAACGATTTGGTAGGTGTTGGCATGTGACTTTTTCCAGTGAAGACTTTTCTACCATATTTTGGTGTGTCTATAACCAGTGGACGCTCATCATAATTCCAATAGCAAACTTCTTCACCAATTGCTTTAGGCAATATTGGTACGTCTGCACCGTCCATATTTTCATCCAACGATGGGTTCCAAGGATCCTCCTGAACCCAAGGATACAAACCAACTCCAAAAACAGAGTGCTTATAGTTACCAGCCCACTGCCCTTTATTGGCACCTGGTTTACCAACGTTTCCAGTAAGTGCAAGAACTAAGTGAATAACTCTATCCTTCTGGTCATTATGGAAGTAATGGTTTACTCCTTCACCACAATGAATCTGTGTTCCACCAATTAAATGAGGTCTTTCAGGGTCATATCCGGGTGTATTCTTCGCAATATCTCTTGCAAGTCTTGTGATCATTTCTAGATTAGTCCCAGTTATATCGTGAACGGTCTGAGGATCATACTCTTCGGTTATTTCCATGTACAACTGGAAAAGGGGTTTAACTTCAACCTCTTTACCATCTACTGTTGTTACTGTAAACGTTCCTTCAAGAGCAGGATTGACACCTAGTTCGTCATAATGGTCACCTACATCATCACGGGTAATTACCTTAGGCTGATTCGTATTATTATCCCAAAGCATGAAGTCGCCCCATCTTTCCCTCATCTCTGTTGGAATAATAGCGTCAAAGTTAGCTACTGAACCATCCTTCACAGCAGCTCTTTCAAAGTTAAGTTTCTCAGATTTAGATTCAAAATCTCGCACTTCAACGTAGTTATCAAGTTTTTTATTTTGATAACCAGATATTAAATCGCTTGCTCTAAGCATCTTTTTGTTGTCAGCACGAACTAATAGAGGTAAATCAGTAAATCTTTTGACGAAAGATTCATCGTATATTTTTTCCCTCATTATAACATTAGCCATAGCTAGAAAGAGTGCAACGTCTGACCCCGGACGTATACTCATCCAATATTCG
>Ga0066853_10000395_pt1 | contig 16653 bp, 10 predicted proteins | sample ETNtaG_28_FD_67284 | JGI IMG/M metagenome (GOLD analysis project Ga0066853, IMG submission 67284) | Marine microbial and viral communities from oxygen minimum zone, Eastern Pacific Ocean - ETNP201406SV61 | ecosystem: Environmental > Aquatic > Marine > Oceanic | place: Pacific Ocean: Eastern...
AGAAGGAGTAAAAATAAACCAAGAGTCTGGAAGAGATATAACTCGGATAACTGGAGGTCGAGGAGTCTGGACAAAGCAAACCTTTTCACTTTTCAAGACAACCATTGATCGTCAAATCAGCCCGTTCTTCGATAAGGGCAATCTTTCCAATAAAGATGTCACACAAATCACCCAAAGGGACATTGATAGGTGGATTTCGTGGAGACTAATAAACTTTCCAGAAGAGGCCCCTTCAACATTCGCCAAGCGAAATATAACAATGAGACACTTGTTTCGAATTGCTCAAAGAATGGGAGAACGGTTTCAGCCGCCCAAGATCGATGATATTCCTAAAGAAATCTCAAAGCGTCGCAGACCAGAGATTTCAGAAGATCAATATACGGAACTGCTCAGGCACGTTAAGGACATTTACACCAAAGAAACATACTATTCAGGAAAACTATGGGGCAAAAATCAAAAATACGCCTATCTCTTTTATCAATGGTTGGAAACGATAAACCACACGGGCATTAGGCCTTGGAATACTCTCAAAAATGCAATCAAGATGGAGCATATTCAAAGGAAGACCGATAAAGATGGAAACGAGACTCTTACTCTTCAAAGATATGAAAAAAACCATGCTTATGTCGCTATCGCCTCTCCATACTGGAAAAGGACTTTAGATCGTTTAGAGGTTTTCTATAAATCGTTCGGAATATCTAACGATCGGGAATACCTTTTTGTTCATCCAGAAACATACGACGGAAACAAAATCGTTAAAGGCAATCCTATTATCAACTTCAGGCGACAATGGACGACGGCCATGAAGCATCTTGGCTGGAATGAAGGGAAGACCGAGCAATCTGAAAGAATAAGTCCTTATGGGATTCGCCATAGATACGCCGGTTATAGGCTAATTAATAATGAAATCTCACCGATCGAGTTGGCTCAGATAATGGGAACGTCTTTGAAGATGATCAGCGATATTTATTTGCATTATTCATCGGTCGCTAACTACGCTCGTCTAACGAAGGGTGACCTTGAAGCAAACCTTGACGCAGACTTCTTTCATCCAGAGACAGGCATGAGAGAGGGCGCAGTTGCTACAAATAGCAGAGCCCATCAAATACATCACGCCATATGGCCAGATTCTATAGCCGCGCCAGATAAACCTTTCGATCCAGCATTACTTGAAGCCGCTCTCGTTGAAAAAGGAATGGAAGATCTATTAATTCAAGCAGAAGAGGGAACCGATGAAGCCACCGCGAGAGAGCATATTCGTTCGATCAAGGAAACGCTTGCTAACTATTGGGCGAAGAAGAACCTTGAATGATGGGTGGTGAGGACGAAGATACGATTATCACGATAACCATCACCCTAGAGATTATTTGTACAGGTCTTGTCATAACTTGAAGCATATAGTCTTGCAGTTTTCTCAGAATAGGGCGTTAATAATTCCTATATTTAATCTACCTATCTGTTAGTCAGACAATTGAAGTAACTTCAAAGGTTTGAATAATTTTTCATCTGTTAACTAGATGCCCTAACATCTTATTAAATTCTATTAGTCCTTGTTTAACAAAGGAGCGTCTGAATACTTCAAAGAGTGCCTGAGATAGCTGTAGAACTTAGCAGGGTTTGTCAGGTTTGTTCGGCTGCAACTCATTACGCAAGTTAAATTAGGGGCAAAAACCTACATATTTGTGACTATAATTGCATCTGAATCTACAGGTAAAACTACTAATGTGCCGTCTTCAACAAGCGTCCAGTCTTTTCTAACTTCATTAACCCCTCGGACAAACATCAATTCTGTTAGATAATTTCGTGGAGCTGGGGTCAAGTGATAAAAAACTAATTTTTTTACATTGGCTTTGTTAGCAATATCTGCCGCCTCAATAAGTGTTGTGTGGTAGGTCTTAATATCAGCCATGACTTTAGCTCTTAGTTTTGCTCCATTCTCTAAAGCAAAGTTCTCTAGAACTGAGACCATATGGTTTGCCTGAGCTTCATGAAAAAGAACATCTACCCCCATAGAATTATCAATCACACTTTGAGCATAAGAAGTATCACCAGTGATGACTAATGATCTGCCTTTGTATTCAAATTTATAACCAAGTGCTGGTTCGATTGGTTCATGAATCACTTTAAAAGCTGTGATTTTAAGACCGTCCTTGTTAAATAACACAGGCTCATTAAGGTCTATCGTTTTAGCATTAAAACCAGCATATTGACGAGGTGCAATGGCTTCTCCGTGATGCTCACTTCTAAAATCATAATCAAGCTCATAGGCCTTTTCGAAGCCTTCTGTAACTAAAGATACTCCTTCGGGGCCATAGACTTTTAGTTTTTCAGTTTTGTTTTGTAGAAGCCAAGCACCTTGATGCAGAGCAGGTAAATCAGAAATATGGTCTGAGTGTAAATGGGTTAATAAAACTGCTTTAATCTTTCCAAATAGAATATTCCAACTTCGCAGATTAGCGGCACTGCCACCTCCTATATCCACAACAAACATTTCTTCACCTGCCTTGACCAAAATACACGTCTCAGCTCTTCCAGGACTAGGGATAGGAGATCTGGATCCACAAACTGCCGCGCTCAGTGCATCTTCTTGTGGAAGATTATTGGAAGCATTTGCCATTCCAGAAACAACAGACACCATGAGTCTGTCCTGAACTGAAGGGATTTGAATAATTACGAAAGAAGCAACGCCTAAAATTAAAACCACAATAATTATTTTAGTTAAAGTTCTCATGTCTATCCTTTAGAGTACCAAATAGGAGAAGACCAAGCCCTTTCTTGAATAGTTGAAGGTATATCAGATCTAGGTATTTCTCCGTTTCTAATAGCATCCCAAGTTGACCATCTGCAAACTGGATTTTCAAGAACTCTAGAATAATAAAAAGCTTCTTGATCTTGTCGAAATTCAGGATCCTGCCAAAAAGCTTTTATTTCTCTGGCTCCATAATCGGCGCTTATTGAACAATCTCTGAGATCGACACGAGCTCCATTATCAGGGCAGCGATTAGTTTCTGGATCAACGCTTAATCCATTGGAACAAGCAACATCATAAACTTTTTCTTTATGTTCTCCATCCTCTAACCATCCCTTAATGATTTGAATTCTTTGCAATGGTGCCCCAAGAGGATCAGAAATCGCCCAAACAAGAAATGTAGGATTGTAGATAATAAAGGGAAATAGGAAAGACAAAAGTTTCACGCGCGGGGAGTCCTATAGGGTAAGCCAGGGTAAGGTCTAATAACCGGCTTAAGAGCATAGGCAGAGCAGAATTCAACACTTGAATCAGCCTTCTTGGGATTAAGAAGATTTATCTTAAATAATCTCGGTTTTTCTATATAATCTCGCTCCTTCGATGGAGTGACTCATGATTCTCCCGCTAGCTCAACAGGATAGAGCAATGGCCTTCTAAGCCATAGGTTTCAGGTTCGACCCCTGAGCGGGAGGCCATCGAAAATGCCCTGTTCCTACCAAAGATAAGTCAAGGCACGTCAGGGTTTGAGCAATGTGTCCTTAAGCTAATTGATAAAATTTAGTGCAGTGTACATCGTCAGCCCATAGGGACCACTGGTACTGTAACCATCGAATCTTACTTGCAGATTTCTCCGAATAGGGCGTTAATAGTTCCTATGCTCCACGGACAATTATTCAAACGTGTTCTGTACTAAATGCTCTTTTGCATAGCACTTCTGAACGGGGAATCAGTTCACACCATAGATAGTGATGGGGATGGATTAGATGACCTGTCCTTTCATTTCGAACCCGATTCCGGCATTCGCCTCTCGTGCGCGGCCTTACCCAGAGTTAGCTGGGCTGAGGGCGGCAACGTCGTTCTGTACCATGGTAGCCATCTGACATCGGGTGGTGGGCAGTTCCGTTCAGTGTCATCTGATGGACTGTCTTACAGTGCCTCTGAGGAGACACCTGAAGAGGTCGGTACACCCATCGACCCCGATGAACTCCCGCCAATACTCAAGGACCGCGACGGGTTTGCGTTGCTCGCTGGCGTTGCTAACCGCGCCCCTGTTGCCGCACCTCTAGTCGAGGCTTTGAGGACAAGAGCGATCGTGCAAGCGCAGTACCCCATACCAGATAGCTCAGGAGGCTGTCGATGTTGAAGAAGATCCTGCTAGGCCTCGCAGCCCTAGTTCTCCTAGCCGTCGCGGCGGTGGGATGGATAGTGGTGCGGCCCATCCATGAACTGGCAGGCGAGATTTCACCGAGCACCGCCGCCAAAGACTACGCCGAGCAGGAGGACAACCGAGTCCAGATTCCCACACCGCTCGAGCTGGAGCCGCGGGCCTACGATCCACTGAAGAACGTGTACTGGGGCGAGCTCCACGTGCACACCTCGGAGAGCCTGGATGCAGTCCTCTTCGGCACGACCGCGACGATCGGGGATGCCTACCGCTTTGCCCGGGGCGAGCCGCTCCGAAGCCCGGGCGGGGAACTCATGCAGCTCTCGCGGCCGCTCGACTTCGTGGCCATCACCGATCACGCGGAAGGCTTTGGCTTGCGCACCCGTTGTGGAGGGACTGATCTAGGCCTCTTGGAGTGGTTGAACTGCTGGATCATGGAGACCCCGGGCTTTACCACGGCGATGTTCCTGCAGAATCGCCAGACTAGAATGGCGATCGACCCTGATCTCACACAGCCAGCCGGGATGTATCGCAACCGCACCCGAAGCCCGCGGCGAATAGATGACATTCCCATCTGCAGTGGCGGCAAAGGCGGCCCCGAACGCTGTCTGCGTGACAGCAGCTCCGATTGGGCGCGCTACATCGAGCTGGCCGACCGCCACTACGAGCCTGGCGTGTTCACGACCTTTGCCGCCTACGAATTCTCGCCGGTGCTGGACGGCGCCGGTAAGCACCACCGCAACGTCATCTTCAACGGCGAAGATCTCCCGGGCCACGCGATCTCGTCGCTTGACGTCGACAACGCCGTCGAGCTGTGGCGTGGTTTGGAAGAAACCTGCACGGACGACTGCGACTTCCTGACGATCCCCCACAACATGAACAAGGGCTGGGGGCTGTTCTACAGCAGGCACACCTGGGATGGCGGTACCTACAGCGAAGACGACTGGCGCGTGCGCATGCGGCGCGAGCCCCTGGCGGAGATGTATCAGGTTAAGGGCGCGTCAGAGTGCGCGCTGGGGGTCGGAGCGACCGACGAGGAGTGCGCCTTCGAACAGGTTCTGCAGCCGTGCGAGCAAAGCCAGGAGAACGGCTGCGCCTTCGAGACGTCGTTCGCGCGACAGGGACTCAAGATCGGGATGCAGCTCAATCGCGAGCTCGGATTCAATCCCCTAACCTTCGGTTTCGTCGCGGCCACGGACGGGCACAACGCCAACCCCGGCGACGCTGAGGAGTGGGACTTCCCCGGCAAAGCCGGTGCGGTCAGCTCGCCCGCCCTTCGGCGGCTTCGCACGAGGCCGGGGTCGGAGCCTCACAATCAGATTCTGACGGACCACGGCTCAGGGGGCCTCGCCGCTGTTTGGGCCGAGGAGAACACCCGGGATGCGATCTTCGCGGGGATGCAGCGCCGAGAAGCCTATGCGACCTCGGGGCCGCGCATCCTCCTGCGTTTCTTCGCTGGCTGGGGCTTCGACGGTGCGATCGTCGACGACCGCAACCCGGTCGCGGTTGCCACCGAGAGTGGCGTTCCGATGGGAGGCGTACTGCGGCCTGAAACTGAGCAGGTGGAGAGCCCGACCTTCTTCGTCTGGGCCGGCGCCGACTGGATGAGCGCGCCGCTCCAGCGCATTCAGGTCATCAAGGGGTGGATCGACGCGGATGGAGAAACACACGAATCGGTCCGGGACGTCGTCTGCGCAGACGGCCTCGAGGTCGACCCGAACACACTTCGCTGTCCGGACAACCGCGCCTCTGTCGATATCAGTTCCTGCAGGCCGAGTGGCGAAGGCGGTACGGGGCAGTTGATGATGGCCTGGCAGGACGAGGACTTTGATGCGAGTCAGGACGCTTTCTACTATGTCAGGGTCATCCAGAACCCAACCTGCCGCTGGTCGACGTATGACGCGATTCGCTTGGGTATTGAGCCGGATCCGCGCGTACCCGCGACGATCCGGGAGCGGGCCTGGTCGTCACCGATCTGGATCGACCCTCCGAGCTGAGCCGGAATCTGCTCTCGATTGAACCTTAAAATACCTTGTCGAGCTTGAATTCCAGTTCTTTACTCAACGTGGCCAGCACTACGGGTATCTGCGGTTGGGCTATCTTAAGGCCGATCTGAACATTAATTAAGATGTGGCCTTCGCTGGTGATGGCCTGGCCAGGACCAACACCTTCCGTGCAGCGGATGTATCGGATATAGACGAAAGTCAGGCCAATTGATCTCGAATAGAAGTATCTAGGATTAGTAGGTGATCTTTGCGGCAACCAACCGGTCGGTAGTTCCTTGTCCCGCCGTTACATACATGTATATGCTTCCATCGGAAAGTTGCAGAAGCGTAGGGTCAAATAAACCAACCGCATCGTCAACTTCAGCCGCATCCCACAGACTGATGTCGATTTCGCTACCGCCAATCTCTTCCCAAACGTAGCCGTCGGTACTGTTCCAAAAATAAAGCTTAGCAGCGCGCATGGTTACCGCGATAAAGGTGTCGTCTTGGAGTCGGAATACAGCTGGATCGACGTTAATGTTCTGAGCCCCCGTCAAAGTGATGTCGGAAAAAGGATTGTCATCGTGGAATGTCCAGCTTAATCCCTGATCTAGTGATGTGGCGTTGCGACTGTTGCCGGCCGAGGAACTGGGCGCGACGTAGTACATGACCCATTCACCAGCCAACGCTTCGATGAGATCTATCACCTCTACTCGACTCTCATCCGTGGGTCCTCCTGTGTAGACGGGTGCATGATCGTTGGCCAAAGTTATGACGCCATCTGTGGTCCTTTCGGCTACGTAGATGTGCCGCTCAGTATTACCCGGGGGGGTAAGCGCTTTGATGAAATACCGCCAGGTTCCGGAAGGCAATGAACGCACTAACACGCCGGTTACGTATAAGGTTTGCGGTATAGGATCGAGCACGCGAATCAGGTCCGAACTTTTGATACCGGTTCCAGAAAACGTCAGCCCATCGGTCGATGTGGCTTCGCAAATACCTACGGGACTGGAATAGACCAGCAACACAACCTCGTTGTCGCTGCCGTCTTTGACCAGGGTGACGTTGGGAATGGTGCCTTCAATCGTAAAGCCGGAAATCGGGGTGACGGTGTACGTTCGGGTCCGCAGTGACTCGATGTAGGCCTCAATATCGGTCGTACCAGTCCGTGACGCCCTGGAGCTGATCGCACCCTGAAGTAGGGAGTCTCCTTTAAACCCGAAGAGGTACCGTAGAACCAAAAGTCCATCCGTCAGTGCGTCGGTATTGTCATCGTCATCAATGTCTAACTGCGCCAAGTTCGTTTGCAAATAGGCCTCGATTTGCACCGCTGTCGCGCGGGCTGCGTTATTCCCCACCGCGCCTTCAACCAAGGTTGTGCCGGTAAACCCAAACAAGTACCGAAGAGCCAGTAAGCCATCCGTTAGGGCATCCCGCTCGCCATTGCCATCAACGTCGATATCGAATGCGGATGCGGATGGGCTGGGCAGGAGGAAGAGTCCCAAAAGTATGACGTATGCGGAACACCGAATCATTCGTACCGACCGCCCACTAAATACTATGCAAACTTACTCCGTGCTTTGAGAGGCGTCAATGCGTTCGATGTGGGCGGCAGCTTCCAAATAGCGACCACCCAATAGTGATAACGGCAGATCTATTCGCGGAACCATGGATGGAAGTAACTTAGCAAGTGCGATTACATCTGTTTCACAGTAATTGAGAAGAGGCTATAGCAGCGTTCATTGTTGGGCAGAAAAAACTAATGGTTGATTGGCGTCGCGACGGGAATCTTATTCGTAGAGGCAGACCTAACAAATCAAGACCCGGATCTTCTTAAGGTAAAATCGGAAAGACAGTCATCACGGGCGATGAGGCAATCATAAGAGAACTTACTCAGATGCTGGACTCATTACAGAGATTAGATCCAAAGAATAGAAAGGAAATGCTCAAGCAGGTTCAAGACGTTGCCAAAAGCATTCACACATCAGCGTCTACGAATTAAGGTCAGGGGGTTGCAATCATGTAGGACAAATATAGGACATAAATATTAATATATTGATAAATTATTGATTATAATCGGTAATTAGTAACAAACGTCGGGCTTCTAGGCCGAGGGTTGTAGATTTAATTCCTGTCAGGCGTACCAGTTTTTTCAGGTCTGTAGACAATACAGCGAATGATTAACACCCTGTTTAACCGCCTTCTTTGCCATTGATATGGCTTGTTCAATCGTTAATTGTTGGGATTGCGGCACCACCTTTCCTTATTAAACAGTTTCTTGCTATGTATAACGCAATGTATAACGCAATTGATGAATCTTAACGTCAGGAGCAACCTTTGATCTTCCCATGCACCACAATAGATTTGTAAAAATAATGGAATGTTAATGGTGAATCTGCCGAAGTCCCGAGCACTGCCACGGCCTTGCCGCCCGACGGTGAGCGGAGTAATGAATTCTGCTAAGCTTCTTGAATTGCGGTCAGTTCAAGGATCTGCAAGCACTGTGGGCAATTCACGATGTACAGAGTCACCCCCATTTGAAGATGCACATTTGGAGAAACGAGCGGTATGACGGATCGCGATCTTGGAATTAACCGGCCGATCACGCGCCGTGACTTCGTCGGCGGCGCTGCCGTCGCGATAAGTGGAAGCCTGGCCTGGCGCTGGTCGGAGGCGAGAGCTCCCGAGGCTTCTTATCGGTACGGACAGGCGGACGCGTATCCGCCTGTCCGTACCGGCATGCGTGGCAGCCACGAGGGCTCCTACGAGGTTGCCCATCAGCTGCGAGACGGCATCCGCTGGGATACTTCGGAGCAATCCGGTGAACATTACGACCTCATCGTCGTGGGTGGAGGGCTGAGCGGGCTGGCGGCAGCCTGGTTCTTTCGTGAAGCTGAGCCCGATGCACGCATCCTGATACTCGACAATCACGATGATTTCGGCGGCCACGCCAAGCGCAACGAGTTCTGGCATGGAGACCGGATGCTGCTGTCGCATGGCGGTACGGAGAACATCCAGGACTTCAATCGCTATAACGAAGCGGGACGCCGCCTCATGGGAGCGCTCGGCGTCGAGGTAAAGCGTTATGCCGAGTTTCACGACAACCAGCTCTATAAATCCGCGGGGTTACGCCGCTCGGTGTTCTTCGACCGCGAGACCTTCGGTACGGATAGGCTCGTGGTCGGCGAAGGCCAGCCGTCGTGGAGCGAGTTCCTCGCCAAGACGCCGCTATCAGACACGGCGCGTGAAGATCTCATTCGCCTCTACGAATCCGACGTCGACTACCTGAAAGGGTTCAGCTTAAAGGACAAGGTCACGTACCTTCAGCAAACCAGCTACGAGGAGTTCCTTCTCAAGGCTACTAAGATTGGCCCTGAGGCAGTCTCGTTCGTTGAGAGATCTACTACCTGGGCAATCGGCTTCGACATGATCTCCGCGTGGGTCGCCTCAGGCGAGGGCTGGCCAGGAACTGGCGGGCTCGGGCTGGGCGACTACGACTGGGACGACGCTGTGCCCACCGAAGATTCCCCGTTCTTTCAGTTTCCGGACGGCAATGCTTCGATCGCACGCCTGCTGGTTCGCTCGCTGGTGCCCAAGGTGGCGCCGGGGAATACGATGGAGGACATCGTCGCTGCCCCATTCGACTACAGTGCACTCGACGTTAGTGACTCAGCCGTGCGCATACGGCTCGATAGCACCGTCGTCAACGTCAGTCATCGAGGCGATCCGGAAAGCGCCGACGAGGTAGAGGTCACGTATGTCCGTGATGACCGAGCGTATCGCGTAAGCGGTGGGCGCTGCGTTCTGGCCTGTTACAACGCTGCCATCCCTTACATTTGCGACGAGCTGCCGGCGGCACAAAAAGAGGCTTTGTCTTACGCCGTCAAGGCGCCACTGGTTTACACTAACGTCCTGATCCGTAATTGGACCGCCTTCGCTCGGCTAGGGATTCGCGGTGCGCGCTGTCCCGGCAGCTACTTCGGGTCCGTCAATCTCACTGAGCCACTGAACATCGGTGATTATCACTATGCGCGCACGCCTGACGATCCGATCGTTGTGCGCTTGTTCAGGGCCCCGCTTGACCCCCAAATGCGCGGGCGGTCAGCGCCTGATCAATGGAGAGCAGCCCGTACCGAACTGCTCAACACGACGTTCGAGACCTTCGAAATGAAGATCAGGGATCAGTTTGAGCGCATCCTGTCGGCAGGGGGCTTCGACCCTGCGCGCGATATCGAAGCGATCACCGTGAATCGCTGGCCGCATGGCTACGCCTACGGGCACGATCCGGAGACGGGTCAGGTGGCTTGGATGCTCGATGAGTTGCCACCAGAGCGGTCACCCTGGATTGCGGCACGCAAGCCTTTCGGGCGGATTGCGATCGCAAACTCCGACGCCGCAGCAGATGCTATGACCGAGGGTGCGTTTGAAGCGGCGCACCTGGCGATCGAGTCCCTGTTCGGTCGTTGATTCAAGTTGAAAGAGGTCAAGCGAGCCCACCCGGTCGAGTGACCCACAAAATTGTCGTTGGCTACGAAAGTCTTACTGAATTAGAGGCTTAATTAGACAATCTCTACCAGATCGAAGCATGGCCTAACTGGGCTGGAGGTGCTTCAAGAAATATGACGATGGCTAGCCGATATATAATAAACTTTTTGGATTCTTTCAATCACAGCTATTCGCTGGAGGACTTTGACTAGAAATCTGAGTCAATGGGCCTCTAGCCTAGAACGGATAGAGGTTACACTTCGAATTTGGCTGTTCACTTGACAACTAACAGCAATCACTTTCGGTTTTTAGAGAAATTCTAAACCGCGTCGAAGACACTCGCCCAATCCTCCAGAGCGGTTTCATGACCGTGCACTAGCTGGACCGTCACTTGGCTATAACCCGCCTCTTGGATGGCTCGCAGACGCTCAACCAGTTCATCATGTGTACCGCTCAACGAAGTCTCTTTCACGAGTTCAGGCGTAACGTGCGTTTCCTCTGGACGTACATACATCAAGTGCCCCTTGTGATTAGTTAGGTAACGAGCATCGGCTGGTTCGTATTTGTCGTGTTTGCCTAGGTAATCTGCAAGCACATTTGAAAGCGAATCAGCCTGCAAATTCGAGCCTCCCATCGCCCCAACCTTGTCGGCGAAATTGTGGAATAGGACCGAAGTGGCGGGGCCAGCCTGCGCCATTATGCGTGCCGCGTCTGATTCCTGCTCCCCCGACAAGACAGCACCAAGGAAAAATAAATTACTTTCTAGTGACGATTCATCTCGGCCGGCTTCCCTCCAGGCTGTCAACATCGCATTTAGCGCTTCCGTTGTGTTCATCACTCCAAAATTGAGCCAGCCCGCACCCAATTCCGCGGTAAGGCGTTGCGCTTTAGGGCCAAAAGCGGAAAACCAAAGCGGTATTTCATCAACGATATTGACCAGCTCTAGATCTGGATCCAAAAATCTGACTTTGTGGGTGCCATCAGTGTCGTGCCACTCGACGGTCCTGCCGTCCAGCATACCTTGTACAGTCTCAATATAGCGTCGGGTACGTTTGAGTGATACTGCTCCCTGACCCATCGTACGGCGCGCGGTGAAGCCCGTGCCAACCCCAAAATCAATTCTTCCAGGTGCTAATTTATTCAAGGACGCTAGCGCATTTGCTGCGACCGGTTCGATGCGGTTGGATGGAACCAACACGCCGGTACCCAATCGAATCCGTGATGTTTCGTGTGCGGCCAGGGCCATACACACAAAAACATCAGGATTTAGTAGCTGAGTGTCATAAAACCACGCCTCGTGGAATCCCAACTCTTCGGCCCGCTTAGCCCATTTCCACGAATCCACTTCGGATGCAAATGCCACTGAATATTTCACTGATTTCCCCTCAACATTTGGCCAAATTTCTATCTAATTTAACTGCTCACCACGTACCAGTCCAACCCACCTCGCGTTTCTCTTGAAGAGTATAGGAACCATTAACACGCTGTTCTGAGAAATCTGCAAGTAAGATTTGATGGCTACAGTGCTAGTGGTTCCATATGCACTGACGACGTACAGGTTGTTTTCAATCATCTGAAAGCTACCCTCTGAAATAATCCCAAGCGAAGTTCGAGTTTCTGCCAAATTCCATGCAGAAGATGTCATTCGTTAATATGTCAAACAACCACTAGCTGATATCGTGTTTGGGCACACAGCGGCGCTAATCCTTGCAAAATCCTTGAACCTGGCTGGTGATAATTTCGTGTATCTGGCCGAGGGGCGCAGAGTCGATTCCTGCCGGGCGTACCCATCAAATCTCAGAATGCGCCCAAGCCAACCACTTCATCAGTGATACCGGGGAGCAGTGATTCGATCTTTTAACCTTTGTCTGAGTTCCCGTTACATCCTGAACCTAAGACCTAACGATGCCGCCAGGCCGGGATTGCTGAAACCAAAAACATCTTCATAATCGTTATCGAGGGCATTCTTGATATTGGTGTAAATGCTTAGGTTCTCTGACAACTGATAGGATGCGGCGGCACTCACTAGCCAGTAGCTATCCAGGGTTACTACCTGACTGGGATCTGGCCAGGGGGGGAAAAACAGATCGTTTGCTTTGCCGGTATAGGTTGCCGCCAGAGACAGGCTGATCTGGTCTTGTGGCCGGTAACCGATGGCAAGTGAGCCGCTGTGTTTTGGTCTTCTCAGTTCGCGATTGGTACCTGCGGTATGATGCCCCTCGGTCGCTTTCAGATAGGTATAGGATAGCTTCACCTGCAAGTCATCCGTCAGGAAGCTGTTTAGGGTCATCTCGACACCTTTGCGCCTGCTCTTTTCATCCATGTTGGTTGCTGTGAATAGAAAAGTCTGAGAATCAAATACGAAACCATTGATCTCATTTTCAAGATCTGCCTTGAAGAATGTCAGATCTAGATGCGTGTCACCGAATTTCTGTTTTAGACCGAGCTCATACCCTAGTGCCCGTTCAGGAGAGAGATCTGCGTTACCCACAAACTGGTCGGGGAAATATCCAAACCGCTCAATAAAAGTTGGCGATTTCTGACCTCGTGACACATTGGCGAAGAGCTGCGTCTCAGTCGAGAAGTTATAGGTAGCACCAACTTGCCAGCTTGTGAAACTGTCGAAGACGCTGCTGTCGTCATAGCGAAGACTGGCGGTAACCGAAGTCTGCTGGTTAACATTGCCAAGATAGGCAACCACATAGCCAGTAGTCCTCATGGATTGTTTCTGATTTGGATCTCCGAAGGCACTATCTACCCCACGCTGAGTGAATTCCGTATCTTCATGATCAACGGCCAGCGTCAACCGATGGTTCGGCGTCAATGTGAATCTACTGTCGACATAAAAGCCTGTCTTGACTGAATCTGTTGATCCGTTGTCGGTACCCGCCAGGAAGCTGTCGTTGTCTGACTTGAATCGGGTCAGTCGCAAGCTTTGATACAGGAGTCCATCGAAGAGCATGGTCTGTAGACCGACTGACAGATGATCCTTGTGAACATCCGTGACGCTGTCGCTGTCGGCAGGAAGCCCGGTTGCCCAGTCAATCCCATCGAATTCAGTGCTGGCATCCGTTCTTCGTGCGTTCATTGTAAGGTTGGTATCACTCGATACCGCCAGGGCACCGCCAATACTGTAAGTGGTGTTACGGTACCCATCTTTTTCATCACCGGTTCGAGAAACATTGGTACCATCCGAGCTGTTGTGGGCCAGAGAGAAATTAAGTTGCCAGTTTGCACCAGCCTTACTCAGGCGTGCCCCTGAATTTTGTGTATTGAATGTGCCATAGTCGCCGAACAGGACAAAGGTAGAAGGCAAATCTGACTTTCGGGTAACCACGTTTATCACACCGGCGATTGCATCACTGCCCCAGGTCGCAGACATCGGTGAGCGGATTATTTCGACTCGCTCAATGTCGTTAACGGTTAGATGTTCCCACTGGAATTCGTCGCCTGTGGATGGATCGTTGACTTCGACGCCGTCGATCATAACAAGGGTCTGGTTTGCCTCAGCCCCACGCACACGCAGTTGGGTCTGGCCTCCAACAGAACCGCTTTTTGCCAGAGCAACACCTGGGATTGTTTTAAGATAATCAGCCAGAAAAAAGATCTGCTGAAGCTCCAGTTCTTCATCGGTGATAATGGTGATGGCGGCAGCCATCTGATCTACCGCAACGGGAATTCTTACTGCAGTGACTTTTATACTCTCGATATTGTCTGCTGCAGCCACTGAAGAAGACAGGATCACTAAGAACACAAGGGTGAATAGACGCATACTTTCTCCTTCCCATAAAAATGGCATTGACCGTGCAAGGAGATTTCGTCAAGAATCCAGCTGTACACAGCGATAACTAACTTTGAGTACCGCCGTTACGGAGTCCGTCCTATGTGATAAACCCGATCATAAGGTAGGCGATGCGATGGCAGGCTTCCTGACTTGCGGGTCCGTGCTCGAATTCTTCCTTCCCGGATAATTCTGGTGTGATACCAGATAACCAGTGGATTAGTAGAATCAAGCTCGCCACGCACAGTTGCGGGTACAGCCACGATTTTAACCGTGTTTCCTTTTACCCCTTATCACAATGTGATTGGGCACCATCAAAAACGATATTAGATCAAGGCGGTAGTTGTAGGCAAGTATCAATCTTCTGATCTTAGATTCGCTGTTAGGAATCCCATAAAAACAGATGTGATTTACGCTTGAGCCGCAAAGCTTCATATTGCCCTGTTTTATCTCTATACTTCGCGCCTTGTTGATCTTGGTACGATATGGTGGGCGTAGCTCAGTTGGTAGAGCTCTGGATTGTGATTCCAGCGGTCGTGGGTTCAAGACCCATCGTCCACCCCAATTAACTCGAGGAAACTTCAGCAGTCCGGGTAGTGGATCGGTCGTGGCACTGCTGAGGGTTCCACGACCACTGCATGCGCCGATATTAACGGCGCTGGTTAACGAATCTGCTACAATCTGCCGCTATAGTCTAAGCGCTGAACTTCTTAAGCAAATCATATTAGGCAGGCGGTATCGTGCCAGATCGAGGTCGCCGGAATGAGGGTGGACTGGTTTCTGTGCTTACGGTGCAAATGATGGACGGCTAGTCACTTCTGTATGCCAGCGAGCGATGTGCTTAGAGCCAAGTAGATCCTGTCCGACACTCTTGGCGAAATTTAGTGTGATAGCAAGGGTCATATCTGCAATTGAATACCGATCGCCACAGATGTATTTGCTTCCCGCCAGATGATCATCGAACAATGCGACGGCGGCTTGTGCCGCTTCTGCTGATACCTCGCCCCATTCAGGCACGATTTTCTCTCTGTCTTTGAAAAAGCCGGTAATGTTGCGAAATGCCTGGGCAACGGGCATTAAGACGTTGAGCTCGACTCTTCGGCTCCACATCTCGATTATTGCCTTCTCTTCGGCTGAACTACCAAACAGATTTGGGTCGGGATGTATCCCTTCGAGATACAGACAGATGGCGTTACTCTCTGAAAGAAAGCTGCCGCTGTCCAGCTCAAGTACAGGGACGCGACCGAAGGGATTTCTTGCTCTATGCTCTTCAGACAGGTTTTGCCCGCCTCGAAGATCAATCTCAGTTGCTGGTATTTCAATATTCTTTTCTTTCATGAAAACACCAACTCTTTGGCCGTTGGGGGAGAGACTTTGAGTATAGAGATGCATCCTGGATTCCTGTGTTCGTTTGACTATGCCGATGACTCTGCCACCAAAATGCTGTAAAGGCAATATTGTTGGATGAGGCTTTAGGTTAGCGTGGATCACATAAGCAGACTCGTTGTGTTTTAGGTGCACGACAACCAGTACACTGCTAGAATACGCGGGTGTCCTTTAAGTTGGGGCGGTCATAAGTCGCACGGGTTTTGATTGATCGGCGCTTTTTCAGGCATTCACAGCTACGACACAAGCTACGACACAAATAGCTAATACAATTATTCGAACCTCAGAACATACGCTGGTGGTATTTCTATGTTTAAAGTAAGGGAATTTGAAATGAAACAGACAATTTTCACAGTGTTTGTGCTGCTGCTTGGTTTTTCAGCAAGTGGTTTTGCAGATGGTAAGGCGAGTTACGCTATATGCATCACATGCCATGGGCCAAATGGTGAAGGAAATGCCGCTCTCAATTCTCCAGCAATCGCTGGACAGGAAATCTGGTATCTGGAAAGCCAACTCAACAACTTTAAGTCAGGTCTGCGCGGCAAACACAAAGATGACCTATTTGGCATGCAGATGGGCCCAATGGCGATGACATTAGCGACAGATGAAGCGGTCAGTGAGGTTTCAGCCTACGTGACAGCCATGGCACCGGCAAAACTGGAGTCGTCTGTCAAGGGGAGTGTTGACACGGGTAAAGGTCTCTATGTTGTTTGCTCCACCTGCCACGGTACCGACGCAAAGGGTCTGAAGACGATGAATGCGCCGGATCTGACTCTCCAGCAAGACTGGTACCTGGTGAGGCAACTACAGAATTACAAGAAAAGTATTCGTGGAACCGACTCGAGAGATCTGTTTGGCAACCAGATGCGTCCGATGGCTATGA
>Ga0066853_10000422_pt1 | contig 16254 bp, 24 predicted proteins | sample ETNtaG_28_FD_67284 | JGI IMG/M metagenome (GOLD analysis project Ga0066853, IMG submission 67284) | Marine microbial and viral communities from oxygen minimum zone, Eastern Pacific Ocean - ETNP201406SV61 | ecosystem: Environmental > Aquatic > Marine > Oceanic | place: Pacific Ocean: Eastern...
TCGGCATTGCTTTTAAACGTGAATTAAAATTAGGTTTAGTTTTGTCCATAACTACTCGGTGCCATAAATGTTCGTCTAACTATTGCTGCTTGTTCATCTTTAGTTTTAACATAATATCCTTCAATATGTGTGTATCCATTTTCTTTTGCCCAATACACTCTCTTGTTGCCTGTATGTACTGCAATACCAGGTATAGGAATTCCTGAATATGTGTCCTTCGGCCATCTTTTTTCTACTAACCAATAATACTTCATATTAGTATATATGATTGGATACATCATACCTAACCTATCTATACTTTTCTTAAATTTAGGATATCTTTTCATCATCCAATCATTATCAGCAGTTAACATTAAATTTTCTAATGGTACTTCTAATACTCTTGGAGTTACACCTACTAAAGGTTCATCTTTACAAGTAACTCTTTTTTTTGCTTTTAATAATTTAAAGTCGCCCATAATGTGCCTTTGCTATATACCAACTATCAACTATATCTGATACTGGATTACCTGCCTTTGCTGTGTCTAATAACTTCTTTAAATCTGTTTTTGTATCTTTACAAAATTGTTCGTACATCATTTCTTTATCTGCATTACCTTTACCTGTAGCAAATTTCTTAACAACACTTGGTACAATAACACTATATTTCCATTTTTGTTCTAATAATCTATATTTAAGTATACCACAATTTTCTGCTATTTGAAATAATGCTTGACCTTTAGAACCATAAGAATAGTTTTCTATTGCTATTGTAATCCCACCAGGTTGATATAAGCGTAAAACTTTTAAAACCCAATCAGAAATTTGAGTAAATCTTTGGATAGGGTCTGTCCACGGTTGATGTTCAGAACCAGTTATATTGCCAAATATTCCTAAATGTTTCTTCTTATTAGTAAGAAAGTAAAAACGACTACGTTCAAATATAAATTTGTCGTCTGTTATACATATGGCAGGACTTGTTAAACTATAATCAATCCCAACTTGTTTCATCTTCATCTCCTTCAATAATTTCATCTTCTTCACTATCTAATTCATAACTACAAAATGGACAAGACATAGGTCTCATATCCGTTTCGTCTTTATCATATTTTATACTGTAAGACACTTTACAATTATCACATTTTAACCCATACTTTTTCGGTTCTTCAATATCCATAATATACTTTATAATTTAAATTTCTTAAACTGATCCTTTTGTACATCTTGTTTAATTCCACCTATAACATAACTTTCAATTTCGGTCTCCTGTGGTGCATTTTGTAATGACCTACTATTTAACCAATGGTCAACCCAAGGTAATGGATTTGTTTTCTGGTCGTATCTTGGTTCTAATCCTATTGCTCTCATACGTCTATTTGCCATATACTCTACAAATTGATGTAATAGTTTTTCTGAAAGTCCTATCATAGAACCTTTTGAAAACAAATAAGTTGCCCAACGCTTCTCTTGTCCAACTGCATTTTCATACATTGTATAAACTTCTTTTTCTGAATCTTTCATAACTTTATTCATAATTTTATCGTTTTCATTTTCACGATAGTTGTTAAGTATTCTTTGTGTTATTAACAAATGTAAACTTTCATCCCTTGCAATTAATGAAAGTATTTTAGCAGAACCTTCTAACATTTTTAATTCACCAAAAGCAAATGAACAAGCAAAAGAAACATAAAATCTTAAACCTTCTAATATATTAACTGTCATTAACGTTAAATATAATTTCTTTTTCAACTCATACATATCAACACTTTCTGGTTTCAATTGCCACTTATAACCTAAATTAATCATATCATCATATCTACTTGTTATACTCATTGCCCTTTTCTCAATTTTCTCATCTGTAATTATAGTATCAAAAACTTCACTAGGATTTGAATATAAGTTCTTTATAATGTATGTATATGAGTGTGAGTGTATGTTTTCAAAGAAGTCCCAAGCAAGAATACAACTCTCTAATTCAGGTATTGAAACAAAAGGTAAAAATGCTAATACTGGTCCTCTACCTTGCACACTATCCATCATTGTTTGATATTTTATATTAGAAGTAAATATAAATTTACTTTGTTCATTTAATTCTCTATAATCTGCAATATCTTTTTGTAAAGATACTTCTTCAGGTCTCCAAAAATAACCTAATTGTTGTTGAAATAATTTATTAAAGATAGGATATTTTAATACATCATATCTTTGTACCTGTAAATCTTTACCAAAAAACATAGGTTGTTTAGTATAATCTAACTTTTTATCTGTATTGAATACACTTTTAGTCATTTATCGGTTCTAATTCTTTCTGTAATCTTTCTGATTCTGTTAACTCATAATGGTGTTCATCACTATCACCTGCTGTCCATTTATCCATATTATCTACACTATACTCTATAGTAGATACTTTATAATCTGGCACTTTTACTTTACTAGGGGTTAATGATTTATCATAAAACAAAACTCTATTATTAGGTTGAGCAGCAAAATGTCCATTATCTAATTTTATTATATTAAAAGATTTATGTTGACTTGGAGTTTCACTATAACCTATATTATTCTCTTTGTTAGTTGAATTACAACTGTCTATACTAAACATATAATTTCCTTCATATAATTTCTTACTTGGTGATAGAAACGTACATCTATTACCACTTATCACTTGTTTTTCAATAATAGTAATATCATAATCAAAACAATCCCATAACTGTAATTCTGCTAATGCTATATCTTCTTTTGTCTTTTTCCAGACAAATGCTGATATTGGTAATTTATCATATAACGCACCTGTTTCATACAAATAAGTTTCAAAGTATAATGCTCTACCTTGAATACTTTTTACAGTACACCATATCCCTGGTTCAAACTCTCCGTGACCTTTTTTTAAATCATAAAGATATTGTTTTTTAACTAGTACTTCCGTATGTGGTACATTTGCACATAAAAATGCCATAAAGTTCCTTTAAATTACACAGGTTTCACATTCTTCTTCGTCTTTTTTCTCCATTATAGTCTTTGCTTCTGGTACATCATCTTTCCAACCAATAGGGTGTACAGGTTCCTCTATATCTCTTTTACTATCATATGTATTTTGATAGTAGCTGGTTTTCCAACCGTATTTGTAGGTTTTTAATAAATCTTCCGCCATTATTGATAAAGGTATTTCTCCTTCATCATAATTTTCAGGATTATATGACCAGTTTCCACTAATTGATTGGTCAAAATATTTCTGCATTACTGCTACTATGTTTATATATCCTTCGTTAGATTTCATATCCCATAACAATGTATAATTATTTTTCAATTTTTTATAATCAGGTACAACTTGTTTTAGAGTACCTTTCTTACTTTTCTTAACTGAAATATAGTCCCTAGGTGGTTCAATGCCGTTTGTGGCATTACAAACCACACTAGAGCTTTCAGAAGGCATTTGAGCTGTGAGTGTGCTATGTCTTAACCCAAATTCCTTAATATCTTTCCTCAAGTCTTCCCATTTATAAGATAGTTTCCTAGATACAATCTCATCAACTTCTTTTTTATAGGTGTCTATTGGTAAGATACCGTCTGAATACTTTGTTTTAGAAAAGGATTCACATTTGCCCTTTTCTTTTGCTAATTCATTACTTGCTTTTAATAGATAATATTGGAATGCTTCTGATAACTTATCTACTTCTTTCCAAGCAGTTTTAGTTTCATAACCAAGTCCTAATGTTGCTAAGTAATGAGCAAGACCAATATATCCAATTCCTAAACTTCTTCTATTTCTTGTAGAAATTTCTGCTGCCTTAACTGGATATCTTTGATGGTCTATAACTTCATCTAATGACCTTACTGCTAAATCACATAAGGATTCTAATTCATCTAAATCTTTTAAAAGTCCTACATTAATTGCTGATAGAATACATAATGCAATTTCTCCTTTACCATCTATATGACTTATAGGTTCTGTTGGTAAAGTTATCTCTTGACATAAGTTAGACATATAAACTCTATCTTTAAAAGAGGAGTGAGTATTACAATGGTCTATATTCATAATGTAAATACGACCTGTTTCTGCTCTTTCTTTTAAAATTGCCATAAACAAGTCCTGTGCTTTGAGTTTATGTTTCCATACACTTGTTTTTCTTTCTGCCGTTTTATATATTTCATCAAATTCTTTTGTTCCCCACGCTTCATAAAGTTCTGGTACTTCGTGTGGTGAAAATAATGTTATCTCTTCATCATTAATAAATCTTTCATAAAATAATTTAGATAACTGTATAGAATAGTCTAATTTTCTTACTCTATTATCTTCGCTACCTTTATTATTTTTTAATACAATAATATCTTCTATTTCTTTGTGCCAAATAGGAAAGTGAACGGTTGCCGAACCTCCTCGTACCCCATTTTGAGTACAACACTTAACAGTTGCTTCAAATTTTTTAAGAAAAGGAATAACGCCAGTATGTTGTACTTCGCCACCTCTAATACGTGAGTTGATTCCTCTAATTCTTCCTGCATTGATACCAATACCTGCTCTTTGAGCAACATACTTGCCAATAGCCATATCACTGGAAAAAATACTAGGCAAAGTATCATCAACATCCACCAAGACACAACTCGCATACTGCCTAATAGGAGTTCGTACACCAGCCATAACAGGTGTTGGAATATTGATTTTAAAACGTGAAATAGCGTCATAATATTTTTTAACATAACTCATCCTTTTGTTTTTAGGGTATTGAGAAAACAAAGTAGCAGATATCATCATATACATAAATTGTGGTGTTTCAAAAATTTGTCCTGTACTTCTATCTTGCACTAGGTACTTATCAATGACTTGACGTAAACCTGCATATGTAAAATTATAATCTCTTTCGTGATTTAACCAATTTTCCATTCTATCAAAATCTTTTTTATCATACCAATTTAAAATTTCTTTATCATAGACACCTTTTTCTATATTATTTTGTACGTGTGTGAAGATATGTGGATGATCCCACATTTTATGAAATAGTTGTTTTCTTAAACTATAAAGTAATAGTCTAGCGGCAACATATTGATAATTTGGATTTTCTAAAGTGATTAAATCGTTTGCTGATTTAATTAAAATTTGTTGAATTTCGTTTGTTGATATGCCATCATAAAATTGTAGACCACTATTCATTTCTACAGAAGAAGCAGAAACCTGCGTTATGTCTTCACACGCATATTCTACCATTTGATGTATCTTTTCAATGTTGAGAGATTCCTTACCTCTCCCATTACGTTTCACTACACTAATATTTTCATTCACCATTTTTATTTACACACTCCTAACATTTCTTATAATAGTTTAATTTCGTTAACGCTTCTAATTTGCTAAAGGTATTATTACTTATGATATCTCTCAACTCGCTTATTTTCACTCCATTCATTATCATTTCATTTACATCTTTAAGTTGTACGTCATTTGGCCAGACTACTACGTTATAATTTTTTTCAATTACAGCGTACATCCTTTTTATGATTTCTTTATTACGAGGTTCGTTGTCAAATATATATGTAACTTGGTCACTTGACACTCTTAATGTTAAGTCAGCACCACCTGCTGCTAAACAATTATCTAAAAACAAACTATCAAGTGGACCTTCAACTATGTAAATATGTTTTTGAAAATTTACACGTTCAAGTCCATATACTTTTTGTTTTGTTTCATCAAGTTTAATAGTAATATATTTTGGTTGTTCTTTTCCAAATGCTCTGCCTTGGAATGCAAACAACGTACCAGTTACGTCAAAGAAAGGAATAATTAATCTAGGGTGTTCATAACGTTCTTTAAAAGTCCCTGGTTTCACTTTATTGGCAAAATTGTGAAATTTGTCAACAAAATAAATTATCTCATAATATTGTGGAGGGATCAATCTCTTTTTTACGTAATCCTTTACAGGATGTCCGTCTTTTAATGTACTTACTTTAATACAAGAATCTAATAAATTTGTTTCTTTAAATTTTGTTGGTTTAAAGTCAAATTTCGGCTGGGGCGTGGATGGTGCCGATCCTTTGTATCTCTCTAATAAGTATTCTCCGTATTTTTTGGGATCCAAGAATTTAATGAAATTTGCTAAATTCTGACCCATACCACAATTGTGGCATTTGAAGAACATATCATTTTTTACTCTATAAAGATATGCCCTTGCTTTTGTTTTACTCTTCTGCGAGTCTCCACAATGTGGACACCTAAAATTGAAAAGATAATCTGTCTTCTTTTTAAACTGGCTTAATGCTGAAGAAATAGCATTAATATACTTTAAATCTATATAACTTGACATAACACTATCTCATAATATACACCATAACGCAAAAAAAGTCAAGTCTGTACGGCAAACCTGGTGAAGAAAAAATACCCAGGCTATTTTCCTCGGGTAAAAGGTACGAGTATTCTATTAGCTCATCATCCCAACAATTTCGGAGAAATTGCCAGATACTATCCATCCTATTACTATAGCAGCACCTAATATAATCCATCTATATTTTTCTAACATACCAACTCTAGCGCCAATATCTATTCTGATATTCTTAATCTCTATTAACAATCTTTTTTCAACTTGTTCTAACTCCTGTGATAAATCACTCTTTACTTTATCAATTTCACCTGCTCTTTCTTTCAGTTTTTCAAATATGACTTCATCAATTTGTTCTTGTCTGCTGATTTTTTCGGAGTGTACTGCTAGCATAGACTTAATAGATGATGATACATCTGTTAATTTGTCTATTGCTATATCTAAACGGTTGTGAATTCTATCAAATTCTTCAACGTCTTTTTTGAGTTTAGCAATATCTACTTTTGTTTTGATTCCGTTATTTTCGTCCATTAGAATTCTCTATCTATCCACTTGTAAATACTCCAATTCATATAGAGTAATAGACCCATTATTAACCAAAAATTAATTGTTCCCCAATCCATTAGTATTTTCTCCATTTAATCCGTTTGTATGATTGTAATATTTTCTTGGCTAGAACTGCTACCAATATCAAAATGTTGTGCTTCTTTATCTTGTAAAATTTGGATATCTGCTTCGTCAGCAGTTTCAATTTTCAAATAAGCACGGTGACTGTCGTTATATCTATTTATAATTGAGTAGCCGCTAACAGACGTATCAACGTCAGCGTCATAAGTGTTGCTACCTGTTGTATATCTTCCTGTTAATGTTTCAGAAGTTTTTACATCACCTTCTGTTGTTGTAGTAGTTTGAGTAATATCTCCTGTGGTATAATTTAATATTTCACCACTAGTTGTTGTTGTCGTTTCTGATTTTGAATTGTCAACCCATTCTGTTCCACAAGAAGCATTTGCTTTGTCCCAATAGTATCCCCAATTAACACAATCATTTTCATTATCTATATCTGCTAACCATAATTCTAATTCAGCGTCTATGTCATAATCATCCTCATAACTATATTCATCTTCCAATGATGTAGAATCATCTCCTGTATCATCATATGAACCTGTGTACCACCAACTAGATGTATTGTCATAAAATTTTTGCCAATCTGAATTGGTCCATTCAGAAACATATTTGTCTTTTAAACTTGCCATCTTCCAAGGTTTAGGTTGTCCAGAACACCACTCTGGTTTGTCCCAAGTACCACACCAACCATACCATTTTTTAAATAATTTTCTAGCACCTTTTTCCCAACTATCATAATCTTTAAACAATGTCCAATCGTCTTCGTACCAAGCGTTTAAATAATCTATATAACTCTGGTTACACCAAGATGTATCCCAACCATTATAATCACAATAGTTTTCTATTGTTAAAGTTGGTGGTCCACCTGCCGCTATGTAATCTGCATTATTATAATATTCATTTGATAAATCAAAATCTTCCCAAGTGTATCCAACAACTGTTGATGTTGCTTCTTCTTCAACTGTTTCAGTTACATCTTCTTCCTTTACATCATAAGAAGTTAATCCATATTTTTCTAACGTATCATTATACTCATCATAATAAGCATCCCAATCAACTTTATCCCAATCAACCTCTTCCCAATTAATAGTATCCCAAGTACAATCTGAGCAACCTATTGCGTCAAAGTATGCTTGATCCATTTCAGCGTACATAGATTTAGCTGTATCCCAATCCATTTTCTGTTCACCAGTAGCATCCCATACTGATATTTGATTATCTTCGTCAATATATCCCCAATCTTTTAAATCTTCTTCCCAATCATCATAATAAGATGTATCAACATCCGATTCTACATTTGCTTGGTCTACTGCGGATTCTTCTACTGATTTTGAATCTAATATTGTTTCTGTTCCAGAAGTACCTAAATCGGAAGTGTTGTCATATGTTTCTGCTCCTTCAGTAATTGTAACTTCTTCAGAAATAATAGCTTCTTCCATTTTTTGTAATTGTTCATTGTTTTCTGCTCTATCAAATTGTTGGTCGTGCTTTTCTTTTATATCATCATCAATACTATCAATATCAAACAAATTCTTTTTCTGATTGTTATCCAATGCTGATGGAGTTTTAATCATAACATCTGAACCAACTACAGTTACAGAAGTATATACGTTAGTTAATGTTTGAGAACCTGCGTCATTGGTTACGGTTACTTGTCCTACATCACCAGAACTATCTGGAAGTAATATAATTGTTGTTTGACCTGAAGTATCTACTGTACCTGAAAAGGCAGTACCTTGCATAGTTATAGTTGCTGTTGGTGTAACTAATTCAACCTCACCACCTAATTTTTTTACATCTCCTGATTCATATGTAAATGTACCAACATTAATTGATATGTTCATTGCAATTTCAATTGGTATAACAGACGTATCAAAAGCAAATTCATCAATGATTAATTCTGTATTCGGACCCATTGTAAATTTAGTATCATCTTTATAATGTAAAATCATACCACCATCTTCTCCTGTTTGGAGAAAATCGTTCATTTCTAATAGGTAACCTTTAATTACTTCTTCGGTACGTCCATCTCTTTCGTTCCAAGTTTGACCCATTTTATCTGCAACTGAACCAATAGTAACTGCTGCTTTCGCTGATGATATACCTAATACTAATAATACAATAACACAAATTATTATTGCCCACTTTTCCCAAGGGTTGTGAAATAGTTTCATTTAAATTTCTTCTAACACCCGCCAGTTATCGTATTAGTATAATCTGCTGTTTGTGTGTTTCTATTATATGTGTAAGTACAACTATCATTACCGTCTTGATTCACGTGTAAAGTATAGTCATATATTGAATCACCTGATACATAAAGATAAGCATAGTTGTCATCATTAAGTTGTTTAAGGTTAACATTTGCGTCATCTGTATAAAGATAAACATATGCTTTATTGTCATCACCATTTGCATAGTAAGTAAATGTATTATCGTTTCCATTTGTAACCGTTTTCATCCAATTGTCATCACCTCTTTGTATCATTCTTACGTGACTACCTGTGCAACAGGAGTGAACATCTAAAATATTTGAATTACCTATGATATCGTGGACTTGGTAGTTACTTTCGCCCCAAATTCCTGTGTGTACTCTATTAGAATTTCCTATAATGTAAAAATCTATTGTTGCACCTTCACTACCTGAATCATCTGCAAAGATTCCGTGAGAAGCAACATCTGGACCTATCATTACATTTGCTTTAGAAGAACCAACCATACCTTTTGATTCTGCTTTGTTACTATAAAATTCTACATCATTTGAATCTCCATTAATCAATACATATAAGAAGTGTGAATCACCGTGGCTATTCATCCAAAAATCATTTGAGTCTCCTACAATATCTAAATCAAGGTGTGTATCCTGTACATCATCACTTGTATTTGTATCTATCTCTACTATATTTGAATTGCCTGTAATATCAATATCATAATAATGTCCGTCTGCACCTACGTCATCTAAATCTAATCTTAATACATTGGAACTACCTAAAGCATAATAATCAAAGGTCATATTAGAACCCATAAATGCTCTATGGTTGCTATCTTTAGCAACATTATTGTCACCTATTTGTTTTATGATAAGAGTAAGATTTGGTCCGTTGACTAAAAAAGGATATGATGTGCTTAACCCAACCATATTACCAGTACCATCTTGTTTGATGTAGATGGAACCATCATCATCTTGGTTAACTTGCCATATATAAACTGAATTTCCTGCTAGACAATTAGTTATTGTCGCTAGAAGAATCACTATCGCCATTAATATCTTTTTCATCTGACTTATTCTCCTCTACTTTTTCTGTTTCTTTATCTACATCATCCCAATCTTTTTCATCTATCAAATCAGTACACTCTTTTGATACTTTACCAGAAGCATTAGCGTCTTTTTCACACGCCAGTTTTATTTGTATTAATTTTTTTCGTTCTTCTTTTGCAGCTTCTTTTTCTTCTAAATAATCTTCGTATGTTTTCTCTACATTAGGTTCTTGTTGTTCTACAACTACTTCAACCTTTTCTTCTGTAATGACTTCTGCGTCTGACTCTTCAACAATAACTGGCTTTTCAATTTCCCATAAGCCTTTTTCGTCACCTTCTTTTATCAATTCTACTATACCTTTTTCTATTGCTTTTCTTACTGCAAAGGTAACAGGTTCATTTCTTGCAACACCAACCTCTAACTCTAATAACAATGTATCAGCGTCAAAGTATTTAAATATATCTCCACCAGTTTCACCTGAAATTATAGTTTTCTCAACTACTATTGATATTACTACTTCACCAGTTTGTACATTAATAAGTCTTAATATAATTGTAACTACATCTTGTCGCCATTGTTTATGTGCTTGTAAACCTAAAATTCTAGCACCAAACCCACCTGTCTTTACATCACTATCATAACCTATAATTCCACCTGTAAGATATGCACCTGCAAACAATAGTGGAGGTAAAGATTGTGCTTTATCACCATCAACTTGTTGTCTTGTAGAACGTATTAATTTTCGTTCTTGTAATAGACTTGGCAAACTTGCTCGTTCTACTACTCTAAACCATTTGCCATCGCCTGCGTCTTGTAATGCTTTAATTAATATTTGATATGCACCTTGAGTTACTGCCGTACTCATTGTTGCATAATTGCCACCTGGTTTCTTTTGACCAGTTAAATCCATAAAATCATACACAGCAATTACAACAGGTTCACCGACAGGTGATTCTATTGTAATTAAATTTTTAACTGCTGGTATTTGTTTTCTAACATCAAAGTCTGGCTTACCTGCACAACTAACTAACAATAATGTTAACAAAAATATTACTATACTTCTAAACATTAATCTTCCTTCGGCATAGTAAATGTCGTTACAGTTCCATCCGTTTCAGTAACAGTCACTACTACGTTACCTGTTCCTGAAGGTGTTGTCCACTCAACAAGTTCTCCACCAATTGGTGATGTAAATGAACCTGTATCTTGTTGTAGACCATCAGCACCAAATATATTTGTTGTAATTTGTTTTGCTAATGCTGTATAGAACCTTGATTCTAAATTTGCTTTGAATTTTGCTACTGCTGTATTTTTAGCATCCTCTTTGACTTTATCAGCCGCTGCTTTTTCAGCCGCTTTTATAGCGTCTTTACGAGTCTTCTCTATATTTTCTACAGTTAAATAGTGTGATGATTTTCCTTCCCCACTAAAAGATGGACTATCAAACTTAAATGTTAATTCACTTGCATTTGCTATAGAATATAGTGATAATACTGCTAATATTGTAATGATTATTCGCATTTTCCTTCTCTCTTTGATGTATATATTTATAAGATATCTGTACTAAATAGTACGTATGATTAAAATATTGACGAAAACGTGGGCAGTATATTTGACGTTGATTATATTACTTGGAATATATATATCAAATCCTATCTTGCTACAGTCAGCTAAACTTAATACTTTTGATTTCTACCAAACCTTTGGTAAGAATTATGAATCCAAGAGTTTAGTACTAGTAGACATATCAGACAAAGCATTAGAAAAGAATGGGCAATGGCCGTGGAAGAGAGATTTACTTGGTCGTGTCATAATCAATGCATATAAAAATGGTGCCGCTCTTGTAGTTTTACAAGTAGTCTTCCCACATAAAGATAGATTAGGTGGTGATGAAATGTTTTTGAAAATGATTTCAAAATATCCAATCATACTTACTGAAACCGATACTGTAAAAAATCTTATTAGTATCTCACGTAAAGCAATAGCAATAGGTAATGTATCTGCACCAGTTGATATAGATGGCACTATAAGAAAACTACCTCTTGATAAATCCATACCTGAAGTTATCTTAAAAGTTATTAATGCAAAAACTTTAGCAGAAGATACTATTTGGATTGATTTCAGACATAATATTCCTAGAATAGATTACACCGATAAAGATTGGTCATCTGTAAAAGGTAAAATAGTTTTCATAGGTACAACATTCCAAGGTTCAACATTTGTTACTACTCCTGATGGATTAAAAAACACACACGAAATTATGGCAATCAGTACAGAAACTTTATTGTCAGGTAATTTTATTAGTAGACCTTATTGGTTACCATATGCTGAATTTGGTTTTATAATATTAGGTGCTCTATTCTTTCTCATAGTTATACCTAGATGTGGTGTGATGTGGTCTGCGATATGGTTTGGTGGATACTTAATTGATTTATCTGTTGTAAGTTCTTATCTATGGACACAACATTTATTTTTAGTTGATTGGTTTAGTCCTCTTGTAATAGGGTCTGTAATATGGGGTCAGTTAACATACAATAACTATTCAAAAGAAAATAAATTAAGACTACAAATTAAGAAACAATTTGAACACTATCTATCTCCAGATATGGTTAAGAAACTACAAAAGAATCCATCACTATTAAAACTTGGTGGTGAAAGAAAAGAAATGACGTTTTTGTTTTCAGACATACGTGGCTTTACTCCTATATCGGAATCTATGAAAGGTAATCCAGAAGAATTAACTCGTTATGTTAATAAGTTCTTGACTGCAATGACTGATATAATATTAAAAAATGGTGGTACTATTGATAAGTATATGGGTGATTGTATAATGGCATTTTGGAACGCACCCCTAGACAATCCAAATCATCAAAGACTAGCAGTATTATCTGCATCCCAAATGAAAAAAACAGTTGAAGAAATGAATAAGAGTGGAGAGTTTACCCCACCTTTAAAGATTGGTATAGGTATCAATACTGGTGAGTGTCTTGTAGGTAATATGGGGTCTGAACAACGTTTTGATTATTCTGTTATTGGTGACGCTGTTAATTTGGCAAGTAGATTGGAAGGTAAGAGTAAAGATTTTGATACTACAATAGTAATATCTCAAAATACTGCTGATGGTATTGACTTTGTTCCATTGGTAAGACCAGATGGATTTAAATTCTATAAACTAGGTATTTCTACTGTTAAGGGTAAAAAACAAAAGGTTAATTGTTTTTCTATTAAATAAATGTTATTATTAAATAACAACTTAACCCTATAACTATTCCTAATACTGCAACAATACCTGCTAAGGTATATATTGTCTTCATTTTTTATCTGTTAACTTATTAATAAGTTCAAACGCTACTTTAACTTTCTCTTCCAACACTTTAATTCTATAGTGTGATTGTGCTAAAGTAACTATCAATAACACAAATGCCACTAGTATTGGCCAAAGTCTACTCAACATTAATACTGCTTCACTATCCATTACTGTACTATTTCATCTCCTGTTTTTACATTGGGTCTTGGTTTCTCACAAACAGAACAATCACATTTACTACAAATAATAGTTACTGTCTTTTGATTTCGTAATCCGTCTGGACTAGAAGTAGTATACTCCATTAACTTTTCAGGACAATGAGCTTCCCTACCACAATTCTTACACTTTTCCATTACTTTTGTCTGTTAATTGTTTTCTTAACTAAATCAACAGTACTTTTACTAATATCTTGAGTCTTTGTTAATAAACTTCCACCAAGGTTTATTATTTTTGTTCTAGGTGTTATCTTTTTTTTTACAATCTTTTTTGTGTTTGGATCATACTTATTCTGTGTAAATTCCATTGGCATTATTTTTTCTCCTTTTCTTTTTTATCTGGTTCATAATATTCTTTATACTGGTCAAGTAAATCATTAGTGTGTTTCAAGTGTGCTCTTATTTGAGCAAAGTTTTTTGCAATTAATTGAAAGTCCTTATCACTCAATCCAAATAGTACTGGATCAAGTCCTTGTTCTTCCATCTTTTGGAATACTTCGTCTGCATTGTCAGAAGTAATTATAATCCACCTCAACTTTTCAAGTTCAGGCATAGTAGGTTTAACTAAATCTAATTTCTGTCTAGGTTCTTCTAACTTAAATATGCTAAGTTTTTTCTCACCGATTGAACAACCAGTAAGTAGTATGATAGAGATTAATATTAATATAAGTTTCATCTAATTTCCATAATCGTGATAGTTCGGATTAGCGATACTAGGACACTCTCTATTGATTTCTGATTTTTTTGTTGCGTTAATTTCTTGTTCAGTAAGTGGTGCCCCACCTGCTATCTCTACACAACGAATAGCTTTATCACTTGCACCGTTAATAATTCTTTGTATTGTTTCTGTTTTTTCTATGGCGAGTTTACCAAAATCACGACCTTTTTTATTAAATCTTTTATCTAAATCATCTAAATCTTTTTTAAGATTTGCAACAAGTTCGTTCATCTTGTTGTTTGCTTTTAAAATTTCTTTAAAGTCTTCTTGTTGTTTAGCAATGAGTTCCTTTTGGGAACTCACTGCTTCTTCCAATTTGATTTGATTCGCTTTTAAAATGGCATTATCGGATCGTAACTTCATTACATACATACCTGCACCTGCAAGTCCTGTAATCATCACAACTACCATCGCCATTTTTAAATAACCAAACATAACTTTCTAGTCTTTCTTTAGAACTGCCCAAGCTCCGTAAGCAATTGCCGCCCAAGCAGCAATTTTAGCAACTGGACTGAAAAACAAAACTACAACGCCTAATCCTATTAATACTCCACCGTGTAGTGATGTTAGTTCTTTTAGTCTTCCTGTTATAAAACCCATATTGGTTCTCCTTTTTTATTTTATCTTGGCACCAACTTTTCGGTGCTTATTCCAAGCCAAAAAACCACCTAGTCTTAAAGAATAATATGCTAGATAATTCATAAGATAGAATCCATTTACTCCGATATTAATATCTCTAAAGATTTCATCTGCTCTTTTTTGAGATATAACACCAAGAGTATCTGCCTTATTTATTTTTAATAGTGTCTGATATTTATAAGCATAATCGTGTACCAAACCACCCATTAAAAGTACACCTACTGGTGATAAAAATGTATGCAAGAATTTTGGAATACTTGCACCGTCAAATTTAAATCCAGCTGGTATCGTATATTTTATATCGTTTAATTCGTATTCAAAATCTTCTGCAATTTCCCAATTTCTTGTAGTGAGTATCCACAAAAGAATTCCTTTAAAAAAACCTTTGCCTTTTGTTCTTATTGGCAACGCTCTCATAACTGGCATTTTCTTATATGTAAAGTTATAACATTTAGGTTTCTTCTTATCAAATAAATTGATAATTAATCCTGCTATAATAACTAAAATTACTATAGACCACATCCAAAACTTCATTGCTAAACTTACTAATAGTTCCATATTATTTCTTTCTAGTTTTCATACTAGACGTTGGTTGTGCTCCTCTTACGTGAACCATACCGCCCATAGTATTTTCTTTCTTTTTATTTCTTGGTTCTACTTTTGGATCAGCAGACAAAAAAGGTCTTTGATTTACTGCTGTTGTATAAGCAGCGTGTAATCCAACACCTCTAACATTTTTTCCACCTGCTCTTTTTTTAGGTGGTGTATCACCTAAACTTGCTATAGGTTGTACATTTGAATAGTTTCCTATTCTAACACCTGTTGTACCTATAAATTCTTTAAAACTTTTCATACTCTTGCTTTTTCTTTAATAGTTTTTTTTCTTTTAGGTGTTTCAATTTTAATTTCTTCTTTCACAACTCCACTTATTTCATCAATCTTATTTTCAAGTTTATTTAACACACTATAAACACCTTTCAATACAACATTGTTGTTGTCATCACTCTCTTGTACTTTTCTTTTTAAAGTACCCATAACTCTTTTCTTACCAGTTGGATTCATATCTACACCACCGTGTGCTACTGCATTTGCTGGTGCGTCTTCTTTTTTTTCTTTATCATCAATCTTATTGATGAGTTCGTCCATCATATCTTTATAATGTTTTGGCATACTCATACTCCGATACTAGTTTATTATTTTGTTCATATATA
>Ga0066853_10000444_pt1 | contig 15981 bp, 9 predicted proteins | sample ETNtaG_28_FD_67284 | JGI IMG/M metagenome (GOLD analysis project Ga0066853, IMG submission 67284) | Marine microbial and viral communities from oxygen minimum zone, Eastern Pacific Ocean - ETNP201406SV61 | ecosystem: Environmental > Aquatic > Marine > Oceanic | place: Pacific Ocean: Eastern...
CGTTCGCATCCTGAATATCAGCGACAGTAATGACACCATCCTTTGACCTCAGTTCTGCGTTGACGAGCAGCTCCTTGAGGAATGCTCCAGTCCAGTTGTCAGTGGATTGTGCAACCTGAATCATTGAGACCTTCGGGTCAATTTTGAACTTCACGGCATATGTTTCAAGCAATTTCTGACGAGTCTTGAGACTAGGGGTTCCGATTTGTATGACATGGTCAAAACGGCCAGGCCTGTCACGGATGGCAGGGTCAAGGGTCTCGACGAGATTTGTGGTAGCGATGGTGATCACGCCATCGTTTGGCGCAATACCATCCATTGCTTGCAATATCTCTCCAATCATCGGAGTGTAATGGAAACTACGGTCGAGACTACAGAATTCTGCATCCTCAAGAATGACAAGACTTGGAGACAACTTGCCGGCCAACTTGAATATCCCCTTGATGTCTCCACGGTGACTTATGTCATCAGATGAAACAACGATGATGGTATGGTCTGTGACCTTACTGACAAGAGATTTCACGAACAAGGTTTTTCCAACGCCAGGAGACCCAGCAAGGATGATTCCGCGTGATGTTGACAACCCTCTTGCACGATAGGAGTCTACCATGTCCATCCACTTGTACAGATGCAGGTCAATCTTGGAAACCACTTCAGGTTCTAGAACCAGCATCTTCGCTTCGTCGGAGTGCCGAGGTAGAAAACGCCAGCCAGGAGTGAATACTGCAGATTTCAAAGGCCCATGTGTATGGAAATACTCCTCAACAATATCCCAGAAGTCTTTAGGTGTGTTGGTCAGAGGATTGAACCATACCACCAATCTGAGATCCCCATCCGGATCTGGCATATAAGTCAAGATGTAGTGAGAATCAGTATCCATATCAATGACATATTTGTCTCCAGCAATCAATAGTGAGGTTTTCTCTTCATATCCAATATCGAAGTCATTGTACAGAAGGGGAGAACCACGCTTTCCCTGATTGTTGTATCTCTCAGTTTTCATTACTGCGAAGCGTTCTTCGAGGAGCTGATCGACACAGTGAAGCCAAAGACCGGCACGAATGGGGTTCCAGCATCTGCCGTTGGAATTTGGTTTCTCACCATCAAAGAATTCTCTGGCATCGGCCTTTTCGTCAGTAATCTTCTCTTCTTTCACTACTGCGCCATCGTGCAATGCTTGTAGCAACTGTCCAGCGTCGAATTGGAATCCACCTTTCTCACCATCATAGTTGATTGTCACCTTGGTTTCTTTGTCTGTCTTGCTCTTTTTGCCATTTTTTTCTCCTGTCATTTCCTTCAACCAACCCGTGGAATCCAATCCACTCTAATGACTTGGTTCTTGACCCTTTATGAAGGATGAATCTCCCAACCTTGTAACAGCGCGAATCTTATCCTCAGAAAGCCCCCGTTGCAATATATGCCAAGGGGTCGCGCCTGCTTATCTTCAGCGCTGGTCTGCTTGCTTTGTCTGCAGGTTCTTCTCGTTGCAACAACATTTGATCTGGGGGGCGAGGGCGAATCCACGACTGACGATATAGGCTTGACAAGGCACGTGCAAGGAAGAGCCACTGGTGATCATTCAGTCGGCGGCTACCACATGGCAACCGGAGATTGGTGGGAACCTCAGCAGCCATATTCAGTCTCTTTGAACGATTGGGATGGCGATGGAGTCCTCAATCCAAATGATGCTCATCCCATGGACCCAGCTCTGCCCGCTGGTGATTTTCGCAGAGGACTCTCTTGTCTAGACTCAACTGCAAATTGCGTTTCAGACCCCACTCCAACTCCTTTCAATTCCGCTGCTGAGAAGGTGAATGTTCAAGGCTCTGCGGCGATATCCACGGATTGGGCAGATGTCGACTTAGATGGAGACCTGGACTTGGCAATAGGTAACAATGGAGCCAGGAATGCAGTATATCTGAACCAAGGTAACGGATTGGAATCAACACCCTCCTGGAACAGTTCAGATTCACTGGTATCTCTTGATCTGGCGTGGGGAGATTACGACTCGGATGGCGATGCAGACCTTGCAGTGGCCAATTACGAGGGTGCCATCCAAATCTTTCAGAATCAAGGAGGAACACTTTCCACAACCGCGGTGTGGTCTCATCTATACGGAGGTCTGAGTACAGATTCTAGATTCACCAGTCTTGATTGGGGTGACGTGGATGGAGACAACGACCTCGACCTTATTGCTGGAGTATTGTATGAGGGGGTGGTCATGTTCAGGAATTCAGGCTCATCCTTTGGTTCATCCACTTCTTGGGAAGGCGGCCATAGCGACAATGTGATGGATGTCAAACTTGCCGATATTGACGGAGATAATGATCTCGACCTCATCGAAGCAGTCTCCGGTGGGCGCGTCTCTCTTTACTTGAACTCTGGAGCCACCTTCTCTTCCTCTACCTCTTGGCAGAGTCCTGCTGATAATTCCACCAGCTCGATTGCACTCGGTGATGTTGATGCTGATGGAGACATGGATTTGGTTGTAGGTAATCATGGAGGAGTGAATCAATTATTCTTGAACACTGCTGGAACCTTGTCCAGTTCTGCTGATTGGAGCAGTACTGAATCAGCCAATACGATGGATGTCCGATTGGCTGATGTGGATATGGATGGGGATCTGGACTTGTTGGAATCCAACACCAATAGTCAAGATAACATTCGCATCTTCGATGGTTCCGGTTTTGGCACTCAAGCAGAATGGTCGACTCCGAATGCAGGAGATTCCTCGGATTCAGCCTGGGGTGATGTTGATGGTGACGGCGATCTTGATTTCGCTACTGCTGATGGGAATGATGGACCACTTGTGTACATCAATGGTGGACAGATGTTGCAATCGACTGCATCTTGGAATGATGGAGCATCCGAATACACCTATTCGATGGATCTAGGGGACATGGATAGCGATGGCGATCTGGACCTGTTGATCGGAAATACTGGTTCAGCCAGCCGAGTCTATGAGTTTGATAACACGACTCAATCCTACTCCTTGTACTGGTCATCATCCTCTAATTATGATTCGGACGGTATGCTATGGTTAGATTATGATGATGATGGATATTTGGATGTCATCATTGGAGATTATAATGGCCAGAATCGCGGCTGGAGGAATTGCATTTTGCAGAACGAATGTGATGAAATTGAGGGTGGTGGTTACGGTTGGAGCAGTTCTGAATCTGATGATACTACTGAATTGATTGGGGGAGATATTGATGGAGATGGTAGAGCGGATCTAGTGTCAGTCAATGATGGTCAGAATCGAATCTATCTGATGACTGATCCAGGTCAATATCCGGGTTCTTCCAATCGCTTGTCCTCTTCCGCATCTTGGAGCAGTAGTGACAATAAATGGTCTGTTTGCGCGGAATTGGCCGATTTCAATGGAGATGGAGACCTCGACATGTTCGTTGGTAATTATGGTGAAGTCGACCAGATATTCTTCAACACTGGCTCTACTTTGAGTACCACTGCAGGCTGGAGCAGTTTTTCTTCCATGGATACGCAAGGTTGCGACGTTGGAGATGTGGACGGCGATGGAGATATTGATATTGTAGTCGCAAATGAGAACCAGCCCAATCAATTGTACCTTAATCCTGGGACAGGCAACTTTCCCACCAGTCCTTCATGGCAGACCCTCAACAGCATCGATACAGTGAGTATTGGATTATGGGATGTCGACAATGATGGAGACCTCGATATGGTCGAAGGAAACTATCAGTCGAACAATTACATTCGCTTGAATGAAGCAGGCACGTTCAGCAATATCATCTGGACCAGCCCTGATATTCTCGACACATGGGTGTTGAAGATGGGAGACATCAATGCTGATGGAACGATTGATTTAGCCGTCGCTAATGAACAACAGACCAATCAGGTATTTTTCGGAGCATTTGACCAAGATGGAGATTGGATTAGCGAACCAAGCGATGAAGTTCCAAGTGACCCAACTCAGGTCAGTGACCAAGATGAAGATGGCTTCGGAGATCGAACCCAAGGACGGCTACCCGATGGTTGCATAGGATATTGGGGAGATTCTTGGAGGGACCGGTTCGGTTGTCCAGACTTGGATGGTGATGGTGAGTCGGACCTCAATGATGCTTTTTTCCAGAATGCCACTCAATGGAATGACAGTGATGGCGATGGCTTCGGTGATAATTGGGGTAACATGAGTTGGTCTTCAAGGTCGTCTTCTTGGCCAGGAGAATATGTTGTTGACGCATATTTGCAAGACCCCTCTCCTTTGGATTATGATAACGATGGTTTTGAGGATTCGACTTTGCAAGGCGTTGGAGCCAGTGGCGATTTCGATGATTGTCCATTGCAATTCGGTACTTCGTGGCTTGACTCGTTTGGTTGCCTAGATGGCGACGGTGATGGCACCAGTGATTCAGTAGACGATTTCCCTAGTGATTCAACACAGGTTGAAGACAGTGATGGAGATGGATGGGGTGACAATCCCAATGGTTTCAATCCAGATAGATATCCGAGTGATCCAACTCAACATTCTGATACTGACGGCGATGGATATGGAGACAATGTATCCGGAAACAATCCCGACATATTCCCCTACGAAAGCACTCAATGGTCAGACGAGGATGGAGACGGATATGGTGACAATTCAAAGGGGATTCAACCGGATTCCTGTAGAGATGTTTTTGGAAACAGCACAATTGATCGATTTGGTTGTGTTGATTCCGATGGCGACGGCTGGGCTGATGAAACAGATTTCGCTGATTTCGATGCTTTGCAATGGAGTGATACTGATGGGGATGGAGTTGCTGACGAAGTAGATGATAAATGTCCACTGACATGGGGAGACAGCGTCAATGACAGAACCGGTTGTCTTGACACAGATGGAGATGGTTGGTCTGACCCCACCCCGCAATGGCCAGCAAGTCCTCTGGGTTATGCAGATAGTCATCCTGATGATGCTACCCAGTGGCAAGATACGGATGGAGACGGTTTCGGTGACAGCAAGTCAGGAGTTCAGGGAGATGATTGCAAGGCTGAGGCTGGAAGCAGTACGATGAAAGTCGTCGATTCAACCTTGGAAGATTGGTTTGGTTGCCAAGATTCAGACAATGATGGCTTTGAGGATGATAGTGACGATTGTCCTCTGACTGCAGGAACCTCAAGCCTCGATAGTTGGGGTTGTCTAGACAGTGATTCAGATGGATTGAGTGATTTTGCTGACGATTGTGTCACTCAGAATGGCGATTCTCAATATGACTTGGTCGGTTGTCCGGATATGGATGGAGATGGCATTTCTGACCTCAATGACCCTTCGCCAAAGGATGGACTTGGAACCGAGCAGGATTGGGATGCTGATGGTTATCCAAATCCAGTTGATTCTTCAAATATCACTTCAGGTGAGGATGCTTTTCCTCTGGATGCCAGTCAATGGTCGGACCATGATGGCGATGGCATGGGTGATAATCCGAATGGAACCAATCCCGATATCTTCCCTGATGACCATGATAATGATGGAGTGAATGACCAAGATGACCCGTTCCCTGATGACCCATTGGAATCTCAGGATACCGATGGTGATGGAATTGGTGACAACGAGGACTTGGATGCGGATGGAGACGGTTATCTCGATGAGGATGAATTACGTCAAGGAACAGACCCATTCAGTTCTTCTTCGCATCCCATCGACAGTTTCGAAGTAGTTGTTCCTGGCACCAATATTGGCCTTAGCGCGTGGGATTTAATGGGGATTTTTGGCGGCATGCCAGTTTTCATCTGGGTAGTGTTCGGACTCTCCACTCGTGGAGCGAGGACACAGAGATTTGAGGAGGCCATGTTCGCAGCCCAATCTGAAGAAGAATTAGCAATCATCTCGGATGAATATGAACGTGCATTGATGTGGAGAATGATAGGTCCCCATCAGGCTCTTCGTCTGGAACGAATACGTTCCAATCTCGAGGTACAGTTCAACACTATGATGGATTTCGATAGATCAGATGAGGCATCATCAGTACTGACAGATGGCCAACCTCCTACTTCTGACATGCAAGGTCGGGTTTCAACAGATGGATATGAATGGTTGAAACATGGCGGTCAAGATTGGTATCGCAAACCGGGTGCTAGCATCGAATGGGTCAAATGGCGTTAAACAGAAATCAGCATTTAATTGAAATTCGCGGCATAATCCTCTAATCTGTGAAGGTTGTCGAAGCCACGTGGCAGAGGAGCACGAGAAGTATACCACCATGGAACAACCGTGGTGGGCGAATGATGGTCTCATTCTCGTTCTGACGATGATGAACATTGGAATCATCATTTATGATTTAGAAGAAGGATTAGTGTTTGGAACCACAGAATGGTTGGTTCTTGCAATTATTGATTTTATTCTTATAGCCTTGTTCGTTGCAGATTTGGCTGAGGACCATTCTCGTTGTAATGACAAGGAATGGTGGTGGCGAACTCATGGATGGGAGTTCCTTGGTTTGATGCCTTTGGCTCTCACTGCTATGCCATTACTCCGAAATGCAGGGGCTCTGCGATTGTTGCGTTTGATACGTGCATTCTCAGGGATTCTACGCCTCATCGGTGCAACCCAGAGAGCCAAGGAAGTGACTATTCAGAAGCAGGTCCAACATCTGTTTCTCATCGTATTCGTTCTCATTGTCTCAGCAGCCTTCTTCGTCTACGTCTTTGAGAATGAATACTACGATACCTATTGCTTAGGTATCAATCCAGGCATTGAGTGTGGCAACATCATCCACGCATTCCCTGATGCGATTTGGTGGGCGGTCGTGACCACCACGACGGTTGGTTTCGGCGACTTCACACCAGTCACATGGCCAGCTCGTATCATCGCCATGTGTCTGATGATGATTGGCATTGGCTTAGTCGGTTCCTTGGCTGCAACCTTGTCTCAACTCTTCTACTCGACCAGAGATGATGGAGATGGATATGAAATCGAGTTCGAGGCTGATGTGGTTGACCAACTCGAACGCTTCGCTAGTTGGCGAGAAAAGGATATGATTGGTGAAGAGGAATGGGATTTGGTCAAGGATCTCCTCGTCAGACGAATGCGAGCAGAGATTCACATGCTGAAGGTAGAGATGCACAATGCGGCTTCACTTCCTGTTCCGATGCAGGTCGCTGCCAAGATGGCGATGAAAGACAGAATCAAGAATCTTGAGAGCGAGTTGTTGGTGGTGGAGGAACGGCTTTCCGATGAAGAGATAGAGGACCGCAAGGCTGAGGCGGCTGCCGCTGCGGCTGCGGCTGCAGAAGAAGAATGAATCATTCTCCAAGTCCATTCTGTCTCATCGCTTCCAGAGCAACCACGCCCATAGCGGTCTGTAGATTGTAAGAAGGAACAAAGCCGGCCATAGGTAGTCGAATGATTTGCTCAGATTGGTCCAGCACTTGCTGTGGCACACCATCATGTTCACCTCCTACACAGATGACTGGGTTTCCTACAAGGTCGGCATCCCAAGGGCTGATGTCTCCTACATCTTCGACACTGACCAGTCTACGCTCAGATTCTCCAATCTTGGTCAATGCCTCTTTGGCCGTGGTCCAGAGTACTGGAATGAAACGGTTGCTCTTCATCGAAGCGCGCAGTGCTGTACGTTGCTCAGTCTTGCTGAATTCACCACAGATAATCAATCCCGCCGCTCCGGTAATCTCGGCGGTTCTGATGACATAGCCGATGTTTACGGCGAATCGTACTCCTACCAGTAGCCATACCACACCATCGCCACCGAGTAGTTCCTCGATTGAAGCCTCGGCTTGGCGCCCTACAAGCGCTAGAATCTTCGCTGCCTCAGGACCGGGTATTGCCATCCTCCAGATGTCGCTTTCCGACCCTTCTTCCACTGGAATACCCCTTTTTCGGGCTTCTTCGATGAGTTCTTCAATCACTGGGTCAGCGTGGTCACGTTGTACTAGAATGAGGGATACTGATTCATCTGCAAGAGCCTGTCTGACCTCGTCAACCCCCCTCCGCTGCACAGGCCTGCGATGGCAGGAGAGGATTTCAGGCCGGCGGTCGTTCCGCGTCGCGGTTAAATATGGGTGGACGGTCGGCCGCTTGCTCCTTAGGAGCAGGTGAATCAGATGGCAAAGGGACTCTACCATCATGTTCGTGAAACATGGAAGCGTCCCAAGGATGCTCTACCCTATGCTTTCCGCAGGGATAGAATGGCTCAGTGGCGCCGAGATCCGGTCAACAATCGCGTACGCCGCCCAACCCGACTAGACGCTGCCCGCAGCCTAGGCTACAAGGCCAAGCAAGGCATCGTCATCATCCGTACCAGAGTCCGCCGTGGTGGATTGCGCAAGAGCAAGGTCAACATGAAGCGTAAGCCTAGAAACATGGGTATCCGCAAGATAACCATGGCCAAGAACATCCAGAGAATCGCAGAAGAGCGAGTCAACCGGCACTTCCCCAACCTCGAGGTCCTCAATTCCTATTGGGTCGGAGAGGATGGTCGACACAAGTTCTACGAGGTCATCATGGTCGACCCACATCACCCTGCAATCATTGCAGACAAGGACTTGGGATGGATTTGTCCAGCCAATCACAAGAAGGGTCGTGGCTCACACAAGGGCCGTGCATACCGTGGCAAGACCAGCGCAGGAAAGCGTGGTCGTGGATTGCATAACAAGGGCAAGGGTGCAGAGAAACTACGTCCTTCGCTCAAGGCTCGTGGCAACCTCGGTAAGTGAAGCGCCATCATCACGAGAGCGAGCACTCGCTCTTTTTCTTTGAATATCGTGGCCTGAGAAACCTGTTTCAGTAACTGGTGATTTCCCGAATTATGGAGGGTCAGAATACTCAGAACATAATCTGGAATCAAGCCCTCCAACGGCTCAATTGTCTCAGTTATCGGGTCAATTGCCGCAGTTTCAGATTGGCCGGAACCGAATACTGTCCATTTGGATAATTCTCGAGATAATACTCGATATCGGCGATATTGTTGCTATCTTTGACAAGATCCCAGGTCTCTTCATCAGCACTCAGAAGCTCGTCGTGCCCTGAATGGGAAGGTTGCACGGCCGCAGGTGCAGGTGCAGGCGCAGCCGCAGGTGCAGAAGTGGGAGCAGGGGCAGAAGCAGGCGCAGCCGCAGGTGCAGGGTCCTCCATCTCTAGGGGTTCTGCACAAACCGGACAGACTTGACTTGCAGAAGGAATATTTTCAGCGCATACTGGACACTCCATGCCGTCTTCGACATATCCCATGTCGGTGAAACCGGTAGGCTCGGCGCATACGGGGCATACATCACATGAGGGCTCAATTACCTCAGCGCATACGGGGCACTCAAGGCCACCCGCGGGTATTGCTTCAGCAAAACCAGTGGCTTCAGCGCATACGGGGCATACCTCACATTCGAAATCAATCACTTCAGCGCAGACTGGGCATTCAATTCCAGCATCATCGGCATCTAATCCGGTTGTTCCATAGAAACCGGTCGCCTCTGCGCAAACAGGGCATGTTTCACTGGAAAGTGGAATCTGTTCTGCACAGACTGGACATTCTCCTTGCATCGAATCCCTCATTTTTCTAGGGTTCATTCATTGAGCCATTCCATACAGAAGCGGCATTTCTTGGCTGCTGCCTTGATGACTTCACTACAGAATGGGCAAGCTTGTTCGCCAGCGGCCAGAGTTGATGCAGGTCCAGAAGCAGCGCCACCGATATCCATGTCGATTATTGGGTCGCCGGGGCCAGCTCTTTGCACATCCCCTACGGGTTTTGGACCAGGAGCGGTGCCGGTGCCTTCCACTTGGAGATGGCCGCCGACATCCCCTGAATCGTTTGCCTCGACATTGGTTACGGTGGTGACTCCGCCACTACTGGGTGGTTGTCCGGGAGGTCCACCTCCCGGCCTTGATGGTCCCCCTCTGGAAGGTCCAGCAGGTGCTGGAGCGGCAGGTTCTGGCTCGGGTTCTGGTTGAGTTGCTTGTCCTGGTGGCCCTCTTGGAGGCCCACCGGGCTTTGCTGAACCACCTTGGGCCTGAGCCTTGAAGGTTGATTTCATCTGCGGCGAGAGGGGTAGACCACGCATCGCTTCAGGTATGTACGAGTCATCATCGTCCTCTTCTAATTCTTGTTGTAGGGCACTCGTTTGCATTGTTGCCTGAGTATTTTCTTGAAATTGTTGGGCTCTCTGTTGTTGTTGAGAAATGATGTCTTTTGCTTCGTGGAAGTCATCAACGCTGAAGTATCCGGCGAAGTCGCCATTGTCTCGATTCCTCACTACAACGGCATCAGGGCCTTTCTCCTGAATGACCTCTATTGCTCTGGTGATTGGGACATCGCTGGGAATTTCTAGAATGTTGGTCAATACCACATCTTCAATCTTCAATTTCTTTGGATTCTTCCCATCATTGACAGCCGCATCTATCTCTTCAGCAGTTATCACTCCAGCGATTTTCATCTTCTTTCCTTTGCCATCGTGAAGGATGACTGCGGTGGACGGTTCATCCCGGAGGATGTTTAGAATCACCTTCATTTTGGCCTTTACAGGAACTAGTTTATGTTCATCAGTGATGGACATCTGCCCAATCATCGGTATGCCGGTCATGTATACCCGGTGAATCTGCTCCGTTATGAGTCTTCACACCGCGTTCTTTGTTGTGATGATTTGGCTCTGAAGATAGCCAATGTTGATGGAGGAGGACGTTTCAAGCCCTATTGTGAGCGAAATGAGGCTGACCTCGCTGCGCGGATTGTCCGTCTATTTACCCGATGGCAGAAAGGTCGGTATTGTGCATGATTCGGTCATCGATTCTGATGATTGGAAATGTTCGCATCTATTCGTTCGTGAAACTGATCCTGAACTGGTTGAAGATGGAATACATTTAGCCATTCCTTGGCGCTGGGTCAGGGGAATCAACGATATCGTCACTCTTCGGTGGTTTCCTCCGACCCCTATCCCAAAGAACCCCTAACCCTTCGGGTAGGTTGGTCATCGATGCTTGAAGTACATGTTCTCGGCACCTCCTCAGCACGTCCAGCGTATGGGCGTGAGGTGTCAGGTTCAGTCATTGACACACCCTCTGGCCAGATTCTGGTTGATTGTGGCGAGGGTCTGCAATTGAGGATGAAGGAACATTCAGCGCGTTTGAAAAATTGTGGAATGCAACAGAGGTTACGCCATACTCGCATTCGTTTGTTATTGTTGACACATGGCCATCTTGATCATTGTTGGGGTGTGTTACCATTGATGCAAAGCATGGCACTGGATGGGCGTAACAAGCCGTTTGTGGTTGCCGCTCCCATCTCAGATATTTCATTCGACGCAATGTTACATGGTGGGGCTTATGTCAGCCTTGATGACCCTGGAATTCCCCGTGTGGATATGGCTAGACAATGGCAGCAATGGTGGAGTCTTGGGGCGACCATCGACCAACTGGGATATGAGGTGGATTGGTATGTCGTGGATTTCAGTACAGGAGAGAGGTGGATGAGGCTCAATCCTGAGTCTGGGGAATCTGAATTGTTGGAAACTCCTCCAGTATTATTTGATGGGGCCGAGGTGCGTCCGCATGAGACTCTGCATTCTGTTCCGAGTTGTGCTTGGTCAGTCACTTTGGCTGATAAACCAGGGCGTTTTGATAGTGAAAAGGCAGTTGGACTGGGTTTGGATGATTCCGCAGTGAATAAACTGGCTAGGGGAATTGATATCGAAGTTGATGGGAAACCTTTGACCGCTGCTGATTTTCGTGGTGACTCTCGCAAGGGCCTTTCGGTGATGATCAGTGGAGATACCAAAGGAGGAGTTCCTTCATTCATGGAACTTGGAGAACAGGGAGAAGGGCCGAATCTGCTGATTCATGAATCAACTTACACAGATATCAAGCAGGATAAGGCTGAGGAGTGGATGCATTCGACCGCGAAGGATGCGGCCAAAGCAGCTCAGGCAATGGGTGCAGAGCATTTGTTACTCACTCATTACAGTTCCAGTATTGAGGATACCACGATTTCGATAAGTGAAGCCCGAGAATTACATGCATCCTGCTATGCAGCAGATGATGGTGATATCATCAGAGTCAGTTATGATGGAATCAGTCTATTGCGTTGGGATGGGCGTGGTTGGTCACAGATTGAGAATGCATTTCTTTGAAGAATTGAGAATAATATTATGAGTAAAAGTTTCAGTTTATTCATGATATAGTTCATACAGATTTCAATGCCTCTATGTATGTCCAAGAGGCTTGGAATGAATCTTCTTCACTAAATATTCTATTCATTGAGATACGAATCAATTTCTTCCGTTCTTCTATTACATCTTCGCTTGCCTTTTTTCCAGTGATACGTTCAGCACCACCAACCCAGCCCAAAACCCCTTCATGATATACGCTGAGGAAGGAGTACCATTCTTCGACAATAGCAGGAATGGTTTTCACCATATGCTTGTCAATCTGGAATCCTGAAGATGTCAGAGCATCAAGATACGTATCAATAGGCCTGACAGGCAGGAAATATTTGTCACGGAGTACATCGTGAGATTTCATGTACTCTTCATCTTCCAACGCCATCGCATAATCCGCCCATTCAGGTTGTTCAAGAACAATTTTCATCGCTGCCCGATGGATGTGTTCAACGGTCTCATCAATTATCCATGTATCTTCGCCTGCAGATGGGTTTCGTATGTTTCCCGATTGGATATGGATACGTCCATTTGGTCTTAATACGCGATGCCATGCTGTTAGCGTTTCATCAAGTTGATTGTATAGATGAATAGCGTTTGTTGAACAAATCATGTATATTCCATAATCAATTATCTCTTTTGTCAAGACTTCATCTAGAAGTTGTAGACGTTTTTCATCGCGCAGGTATTTGATCAACCTGAAACTCACCTGTTCATTATCGTGAAATTTCTCTAGTGCCAACCGTAGAAATTTTGGTGAGGAATCAACAATCAATATTCCAAAATCGTCTCTATTTGCAGTATTCAACAATCGCTGACTAAGGATTCCAGTACCCCCCGAGTAATCGATAATGATGTCTCCTGTATTCAGATTTTTTATGAGTAGTTCAACTGTAGTATCAAGATTGTCATACCATCCATGTTCTTCGACAGTGTCATACTTTAGTGCAAGTTCTTCAAGAGGTGTTTCAGCCCAATCTTCTTTGGGACATCGTTCAAAACCAATTGGCCATTGAAATGACATGATTTCCTCTTCCGTTATATTTTGGAGGCGCTTCAGCCTCTTCAATACTGTATTGGCATTGGTAGAGGCTTTTTATTTCATTGTAGTTGAATGAGATGTTATTATTTTCCATGTGCGATTTGTCATATCCTATTTCTCCACGTGCGATTTCCCGTATTCTATTCTAAGTAGACCCACGCCCGCGTCACGCGTGCGTTTGTTCTTATGAGTAGACCCGCGGGAAGCCAAAGAAATTTTGAGATTGAAAGCAAAACGATTTCCGCGAGTACGGTGTCTTCTGAGTAGTCACGCTCCCGCAAGCGCCGGCGAATTCTTCTATGTACACGCGAGGATTCTCCAAAACGAACCTCCAGAGCAAGACACACCGAATAGGGATTGTTTGAAATGAAGACCGCCCGAGCAGGATGTATGCGAAGAGTGCTGGTACTAGCGGCGTTGCTATCGACGCTGCCATTCTTGTCATTATTCGTAGTTGCTGATGAAGCAAGGGATGCGCCAACTTGTACAACATTGTTTGAAACCACGATACAGGCGTTCGATGTTGGTAATGGAGAGTGTTCCACCTACCGAATCGGCTCCGTTTCCAGCGATACTGTTCTTGAGTTCAATCTCTCCATATCTGGTGATGCCATCGATTTCTTGATGATGACTGAAAATGTGCATGTAGCATATTCTGGAGGCTATGCTTATGGCCACGTGATTGAACCGTCGTCACTTCTTTTCGCTAATGGCACCTACAGCTTCCATTGGCGTCCTGATGCCAATGACATGACCAAGGAATTCCACCTTGTCTTCGATAATCTCGCACACGATAATGATGCAGGAGAAGGAGATCAGGGAGGTTCTGAGGCGACTGTCCAGGTACAGATCAATGAGGTGACTGATTCCTATTGGACGGAATTTCATAATCTGGTCATCATGGAAGTTGGAAGTCATCAGGAGTTACTGGGAAGTGATGAATTGACTCTTGATGCAGGCACTCAGATAATGGTTTCAGCCTGGCCAATGTTTGGAGAGCCAGACATCTATTTGATGACGGAGCAACACAAGACCACCTACCTCAATGGAGACAGTGGAGCATTCCATATTCCGGGGGCGGCGATGACCGCCATCTCTGGAAATTCAACGATGATGTGGACCATATCAGAGTCTCAAGCGGGTGAAGGGTTGTATCTGATGGTTGACAATGAGGGCTCACCCTCTGGTGGAGGTTCAGGTTCCTTGGAAGCCAGAGTCAGTATCAAGGTTGAATTTGACCCAGTCCTCGCTCCATTGATATCTGATGATTTGAATTCCACTGCTGCCGTAATTGGACAGGAAGTGGTATTGAATGCACATTCAACACCGAATAGACAGAGCCAGATTCAGAGCCTATCATGGGATGTTGATCTCGGTGATGATTCGGACGGCGATGGCACTTTGGACAATGATGCAGATGCTACCGGTTGGAGTGCCACTGCAAGTTGGTTCACTCCAGGTACCCACAGAGTGTTGCTGACAGTGACTTCACCAAATGGGGATGAAGCACAGTCTATTCATGAAGTAAGCATCATCGATGTAGTTGCTCCAACCGTGTCGATTTCTCATGACACTTCATCCAATACTCAGAATCAGGCTTTGGCGCCGATTGGGGAAGTCATCACATTCACTGCAAACATCAATGATGACCACACGATTCAGGGTAAGCGCTGGACATTGGATGGTGTTGAGGTAGGAACCGGTAATTCTTGGAGTAAAGGATGGATGAATCCTTCTTCCCATGTACTGGTGTTGGAGGCGACAGATGTTTCAGGAAATATTGGAAATGCAACACTTTCAATCAATGTCATCGATTCAACAGTGCCGACTCTCGATGCTTCGAAGGTAAAGGTACCAGTCTCGGTGACGGCGGGAGAAGGCTTCACCCTGAATGCAATAGATGCAGGTTCAGATTCATTCGACGATGATTCATCACTTGAATATCGTTGGGATTTCAATCTGGATGAAGATTTGGACGGCGATGGAATCAAGAATAATGATGCAGAATTGATGGGCCAAACTGTTGGCCCCATAAAGTACGATGACAAGGATGTTGGAGAGGTATCGATTCGCCTGACCATCGTTGATCCAAGTGGAAACATGGTCTACAAGGGATATACGATTCAAGTTGAGCCTGCACCAGAATCAAATACTGGAATGGTGATTTCGATAGTCATCATCATTCTAGCAGCAATCATTGCAGTTGGTTCATTCATGTGGCGACAGAAAGAGATAGGAATGGCGAGAAATCTACTTGCTTCACATGGTTTGACCGAGGAGGAAATATCAGTTCGTATCTCCAGTATTCGTGAGACCAGAAATGTTTCCTTCTTCGCCAAAGCGGTGGTTATTGCAGGTCTTGCTGAAGGAACAGGTCCAATGACTGAGGAGCAGATTGCTGAGAAGGCGAAGAAAGCTGAGATGCAACGCTTGTATGGTTCATCGGGAGGAGGCGATCCAAATGCTGGTTTCCGACCAGCAGGTTCCAGCCGTCCAGAAAGTGATGCAGAATTTGCTGCCATGGCGGGAATCGCTGGCGGTGGTGCCCCATTGGATGCTTCCCAAGCAGCCGCTGCTGCCGAGGCAGCAGCCCTGTTCAGCGACCAACAGCCAGGTCAGGTAGAGTTCCAGAAAGAAGTTCCAATCATTCCTGACTCGTCTCTAGGAGATGAGATATTTGAACAGATAGAAACTCATTCTGCCACTAAGCAACAACCCAGGCCAGCGACTGGTGCTCGAAGTGGTGGAATCAGCATTCCCGGGCAATCAACGCCCACACCATCACCTTCACCTTCACCGTCACCAGCCGCTGCTTCCGC
>Ga0066853_10000478_pt1 | contig 15437 bp, 13 predicted proteins | sample ETNtaG_28_FD_67284 | JGI IMG/M metagenome (GOLD analysis project Ga0066853, IMG submission 67284) | Marine microbial and viral communities from oxygen minimum zone, Eastern Pacific Ocean - ETNP201406SV61 | ecosystem: Environmental > Aquatic > Marine > Oceanic | place: Pacific Ocean: Eastern...
GCTCCGGTCACCACTGCGGTTGGCATGGGGGCTGGTTGGTGTATTCTCTCATATGCTTCCCTATGTCTGGGTCTTGAAGTCGGCCTCCGTCTTCAGGACCACAAGTATTGTCAATAGACAGCACCAACACGTGCCGTGGCCGATGTTATTTGCCCTCATTGCGAGGAGGAACTAGAATTAGATAATGGGGCATCAGGGGATTTTGAGTGCCCATTATGTGGAGGTGAATTTGAATGGGAAGGTCTTCAATCAAGTAGTGGAAATCATGCTTTCTTCGATTTAAATCAATATTCTGTCAAGAAACTGATAGAGATTCGACTTGGAAAACACTATGAGATTATAGATTCAAATGACCAAATCATTGCTTATGCCTGGAAACGACCTTTCAAATTGAAAGAGGAAATCATGATTACATCCGACCCTGAATATCAAGATTGTCTAATTTCTATCAAACAGACGAATATTGCAGATGCATGGGGGGAATTTGTTTTCACAACTTCAGAAGGATCAAGAATAGGTTCTGCAAAAAGAAAATTATCGAAATCCCTAATTCAAGAAACCTGGGAAGTCGATGATGCCTCAGGTAAAACCATAGGTGAAATGAGAGATGATTGGGCGGGGAAGGATCTAATGAAAAAGGCAAAAGCAAATTCCAACAAATTGTTTTCTGGAGCTAATGCACCTAGTTTCAGCATCCGTGTCGATGGTGAAGAGCCAATCACCCTTACTGAGAAGCACAGCCGTTTGTTGCTTGTCAATATTCCATCTCGTTCAACACTTGACCATCAAATCATAGCCGCAGTGGCAATTACTGCGTTCACAATAGCGCCGGTGCAAAGTGAATAAAGAAATCACTTATTCCTGAATAAAGAACATATCTCATGAGTCAGAATCTGCGTATAATTATTTATTCAATATTTTACACAATTGAACAGGTGCAGGGAGCAGTATTCGAACCATCGGCTTGAACGGCCGTATTGTTGTTGGATGTTCAGTTCAAGCCTGGTTCAAATCCTTTTGATTTGTAATGCAGGGAGCAGGATTTGAACCTGCGAAACAGTATGTACTGGGACCTAAACCCAGCGCCTTTGACCAAGCTTGGCAATCCCTGCCTGATTGAGCCGTGATGGCAAGGGGTCATGAGTGCTACGCTCCCGCCTTTGGCTTGATGTTGCGGAGAGTTGCTCGTTTTCTAGACGCCGCAGCATGGTTTTCCGGTTGGATTTGGGCTTCGCTTTGGATGGCCGAACTCGGCTACTCAACTACCCTCATTTTCGCTATGGCTATCTTCCATTCGCTTTGTCTCGCCATTGCCTCCATTGCTTCAGGACGGATGGTGGATTTGTACCAGCCCAAATGGATAGCGATTGGTGGGCTGTTATTGGCAGCCTTTGCAATAGGCCTACAGGCATACGTCACTTCTGTTGCCGGAATTGCATTGACTAGATTGATCGGCGGCTTTGGTCACGGTGCAACGATGCCAGCACTCGTTGCTTGGTTGAGACGCGATGATCAGCCAGTCAGTGGACTGGCCGCTTCTGGACAGTTAGGTTGGGCGATTGGGGCTCTTTCCGCAGGGGCTGTCATCGATGTCTTCTCATTGAATCAGATGTTCCTTTGCGCTGCAACACTCAATGTCGTTGCATCGTTGCTACTCTGCATGCAACCTCAGCCGGCAGCAGCAGCACCAGGGCCCAAGGCTAGGAGTCCATGGAAGGTGTTCAAAGGACTTCAATGGTATTACATCCCATTATTCTCGAGGCAGGCAGGTGCTCATACTCTGTGGGCGGTATGGGGTGTGTTGCTGGCAGGACTTGCGGCCGGATACGATGTCTGGGCACTGAATACCGTGATTGGAATGGTACAGGCTGTCAATGGATTCGTGCAGTTCGCGGTTGGTATGACCATCGCCAAGACATGGGACCCACACCGTTCGATCCGTTGGGGATATTGGGTCAGTCTAGTCACCTTCACCGGTTTCTTGACGACCAGACCACTTGGAGAATGGCTCGATATCTCTCCATTGTATGTGATGCTGGTCTGGCAGGCCCCACTTGGCGTGGGGTTCGGATTGTTGTATATCGGTACCTTGCGTGCGGTTGCTGAGACAGGTGATGAGCCGGGGACTGCAACCGGATTGATCGGCACCACATTGTCGGGTTCAGCGATATTAGGTCCTGCTATCGGTCTTGGGTTCTACACCTTGTCAAAGAGTGCTGGTTGGGAATGGTTGTTAATCGACCATCGCACCTCGATGGTCTTGGCCATCATCGGCGCATTGTTTGGTGCATTGTTGTTCCAGAGAAACATCAGCGGCAATATCCGCGAGTCTGAATAATCGCCTTGTTAGGGTCTGCGGTTGTGGGAAACCACATATGTGATTGGCAGTGCCACCGCACTTGGTATCATGGCTAACATTGCTATCCTTGGACTTGGGAATTGGGGTACTGCACTGGCGAGATTGTGGTTGGAGGATGGCCACAATATCTTCGGTTGGACCGTAGAACAGGAGGTCTACGAGTCGATAATGACCGAAGGGGTGAATCGCAAGTATCTCGATGGTCAAGACCTGACAGGCTTGGACGTGTCGATGCGAGTGAACGAGGCTTTGGATGCCAGTGAAATCGTGGTTCTAGCATTGCCTTCGGGAGTTATTCTTGATGTGGTGGCAGATATTCTTGAGCATCTGCGTCCAGGACATGTATTGCTTGATCTGGCCAAGGGATTGGCACCCGGAGAGAGATTGATATCAGAAGCGATAGATGAGATGCTGAAATCTGAGGGCATGGTGAATCCAGTTGCGGTGATGACAGGGCCAACCATTGCACCTGAAGTTGCTAGTGGAGTGTTGACCACCGCTCTTGTTGCTTCGCACGACCGTTCCATCGCTGAACGTCTAGTCAGCACATTATCCACAGAGAACCTTGTTCTACATCCGGCTAACGATCCAGTTGGTGCAGAATTATGGGGGGCTTTCAAGAACGTCGTTGCTCTTGCTTGTGGATTGGTCGATGGTCTGGCTTCGATTGGTACATTGGGAGGTGACAATCTGAAGGCAGCGATATTTACGGCTGGTTTCCGCGAGGGTTGTTTGTTACTGCCACAACTTGGTGCCCGGGGTGAGACCGCCTTCGGTCCGGCTGGGATGGGTGACCTATTCGTGACTTCAACTTCTCCAGTAGGAAGGAATCGTCGAATGGGTGAGAAACTTGGTTCAGGCTTGTCGCTTGATGAAGCGCTTGCAGAGATGGTGATGGTAGCTGAAGGAGTACGTGCGGCACGAATGTTCGCAGCGCGAGCAGAAAAGGATGACATAGAGATACCATTCGTCAAAGCGGTCAATACGTTGCTGGATGGATACCTGACTGCCGAGGATTGTGCACGACGAATCGTCTCTCTTTCTTGAACGGTGAAGTATTCAACCAATACCGCTTCCCCTCAACATGGCCGAGGACTTGAGTGACCTTGAGGCGCGTCTTTTTGAGTGGATCAGACAATCTGATTTTGAGAGTGTTCCTTGGTCTACAGCCAAGGCTGCCAAGGCCTTCAAAGTCAAGCAGGATGAAATTTACGATGCATTGGCGGCTTTGACCAGAAAAGTTCCCAAGCGGATACAGATATCCTACGAGGATGGGTCTCTACGTGTCGCAGCAGAGTGACGTGCTCCTGTACGATGGGGATTGTTCGCTGTGTTCGCGTTCGATGCGTTTTGTTCGTAAGCGCCTTTCAAAGCCACTGGAAATCATTGAACAGGAATCATCTGAGGGTAAAGCCTTGATCGATGGATTGCCCGAGAAGATGAAGGCGATGGACAGCGTGTATCTAATCATGAAAGATAGACCACATGCTCGCAGCGGTGCAGCTATTCGTTGTCTTCTATACATGAAATGGAATTGGAAGATGCTCTTTCCTTTGGCTTGGTCTATTCCTTCACCTCTACGAAATGCAGCATACAGAATAATTGCTAGTAGGCGTCATTCTTCTTCTTGATGTTCTTTTCTAGACTTGTGATGATGCCGTGCAGCCATTCCTGCAGGCAGGAAGATAGTTCCCCAACTGGGGCGTTTTACATCCCCTTCCTCGGTGACGAATGAGCGAATGTACATCGAAAGCATGTCAATTGCTACAACCACAACGAAGACCACCACCAACAAAGCTACTGCTTTATCGTAGGCTAGGAATTTGAGTTGGTTGTTGATGTGGTAGCCAATACCTCCTGCTCCAACGATTCCAAGTACAGTTCCATGTCGAACGTTGTATTCAAACATGAACATCAGTTGGCTGATGAGATGGTTTGCGGCTTCAGGTATGGCGACATGTACTGCCACTTCTGACCGTTTCAATCCCATTGCTCTGGCAGCCTCTAGAGGAGCGTTCTGTATGCCTTCGATGGATTCATACTGTAGTTTGCCAAGGTATCCGATAGTGTATAGGGCCATGGCTAAGATTCCGGCTACAGGTCCAATTCCGATGAAGATTAGTAGAAAGATTGCCCAGATAATGCTGGGTAGGCTACGCATCGCTGAGAGGAAAATTCTGATTGGGATAGCGATCCATGTCGGACTCAGGTTGGAAGCTGCAATCGTGGACAGTGGCAGGGCGATGATGAATCCCAAGATGGTGGCGACGAAAGCCATTTTCAGAGTTTCGACGATGCCAGTGTATGCAGGAGAACAGAAGAATCCTTCAGCGCCATCGCATGGTGGACTTGCATCAAGAACTGACCAATCCAAAGGCCAGATGCTCTCGCTGAAGAAGATGACCAGATTATCCCAACTGCCTTCCAGTCTGAACCAATCATTGCCAACTACATCTAGAAAGGTCATCCAAGACAATAAAATCAGAGCTAGAATAGCGATAATGAAATGGTGTCGTCTCATACTTCTTCCTCCTTGAGGCAACCATCTTCGATTACCCAGATACGATCGGCTATCGAGCGAGCGAGTTCCTCGTGATGTTCCACCATTACCAAAGCGCTTCCTTCTTCCCGCACCATCTTTTTGACTGTTGAAAGAACGATTTCGACGTTGTCATCATCAAGTTCACCTAGAAACTCATCCGCGAGAATGATACTTGGTCGTTGAACCAATGCCCTTGCTGTTGCTACTCTGCGCTGTTGTCCGCCGCTGAGGATTCTCACCGGGTCATTGAGATGGTCGATGATTCCCATTGCCTCGATGGCCAATAGAACGTCTTGTTTGAGCCTTCTAGGTAATGGCGCTAATGCAGGATACCACTTAGAAGTCCGCGAACGGGCCCCTAATTCGACATTTGCCTTGACCGACATATGCCGTATCAGACCAAGGCGCTGAGGTATATAGCCCGTCCCTCCTCTTCTCGGGGCATTGTTGTTGATTGTTCCAGAAAGAGGTGCCACTAGTCCTGCCATGGTTCTGATGAGGGTGGTCTTTCCTATCCCAGAGGGCCCGAGGATGGCGATAATTTCACCATTGTTTATGCAGGTTGTGAAATCATTGACTAGTGGAAATTCATACCCAACTGTCAAGCGTTCAAGTTTCATTAGTTCTCTCGACATTCCGACTCTTCCTATGATTGAATAGCAAATTTGTCGTTGAAGTAGTCCGAGATTCCAGGTACGTGTTGTACTAGTCCACCATAACTTCCGAGGTGATCCTCAGCGTTTGTCTGTACAAGCCCAGGAGTGTTTAGCACGTTCTCTAGAATATCCATGCCCAACACATCATCGTTGAGGCTTAGTAGTGCGGCACGTACTTTGGTGGCCTTGTCAGTACTCATTATTGCAGGGTTGTACATAATCGGGTGGCTTGGAGCATTTCCGAACTTGGGCAATTTCACATAACGACCCCTGTCCAGACACCAATCCTCGTTGTCGCTTACGTTATCGTTGTTACAGTAGGAATCGACAGTGCTGTCTTTGGCGAATGCGACATCGCCAGTACCATCTGATAAACATTTGACTGCTCCACCATAGCCATAATATGGAGTGCCAGATTCCGGGATACTTGCATTCTCATTGAAGAAGTGAGTGATGGTTTCGCGTAGAGATGCAATATCGCCTTCATTGCCTTGTACTGTTGTGTAATTGTTTCCAATTAAATATCCCATGGGAAGCAACATTCCTGCGGACTTTAGCCAACCAGTATGGCAAGAAGTCTTGCCCTGAAGAAGCGCGAATGGATCAGTGCTGTCGTCATCATCGAGGTGGGCAGATGCCATTTCGCTGTCATTGAGAACCCAAGCATGCGCCTCGTAGTAAGTTCTCCCATCAGATTTTTGGTCAGCTGCAAGAACTCCTAGATCGTACTGTTGCCAACCCATCCAAGCTGCTGCACCATCCATGAAGGCGATGTCTGCATGGCCAAAACGCAGAGCTTCAATGATTGCACCCTCAGAGGAGATGGGGTAGAGGCTGACTTCCAAACCCAATTCTTCAGATAGGTAATCAGCAAGAATTTGGGGATTTCCATCAGGATTGTCATAGTCATCTTTTACTTCGTAAGCGATCACCAAGGTTTCATTGTTGTTCTCGCTGTCAGGAGGCGTTACTGAATCTAAACATCCAGCTAGGCTGGCAATTAGAAATAGGGCGCTTAATGCAATTGGCTTCAGGTTGTTACGTGTCATGGGTTTCAAACTCCGTTGGGGCAGCGAATATACTTACTTCTATAAACTTTAGGGCGCCCTAAACTCTTACTAAACGTTGCACTGAAAGATGAAACATCAATAATACGGCATTTGCAGATGCATATTTTTCGGGCACCCTAAAATCATCCAGGCCTCGCCAACCATTCGATGACAACATCCTCTGCCCAGACATCATGATTGTCATTCAGACCAGGTCTGATTACTGTGAGTATAGTAGTTTCACCACCCCAGTCGACTTCAAACACAGTCAAAACATCAGCCTTGAGAGTAATCAATGGGAGGTTGGCATCCATCACTATCTGCTGTCTAGTGACGCTCATTTCTCGATCGATATCTCCACGTTTGTAGTGATGTGTGGATTCACTGTCGATATCGACCAGTTCGAATAAATCAGAATTGATGTTGACCGATATTTGCTCATTCAGTGCTTCAATGCTGGCATGTAATCGGTCTTTGTCCGCTCCAGTCGTTGCAATCATCATCTTGATGGCAGATTCACCACCAATGGGATTCATTGCCCATGGTGTGCGAGCAGTTGTCACTGAGACAGCCGCTAATTCAGGTTCTGTCAATATCCAGACATATTGTTCAGAGTATGGATAGAATGGTGCATTTGGGTTTTCAGTCAGTAATGGTTCACCCCATGAATCTGGAGCCAAAGGCGTCGTTGATGGAATGAACCCTCCTAATAGAATCCCTACTATCCCTAAACTGGTTATTATGGCTCGATGTTTGTTTGACCCTTCTTCAAATTCGACCCAGCGCAAGGCTACCATGAACGCTGCCAATGGAAAGATTGGACCCCAAGGAATCAACCATGTTCCGATGAACAAGAAGGTCGTGAAGATGATGAGCCATTTCTTACCCAACAACTCAGTGATCGACTTCAATCCATTTTCATGTTCACGGGTGAAATACCATCCTGCTCCTGCAATCAATGGTAATGGCAATAGCCATACCAAGAGGGTGAACAGCAGGTCCATTGCCCCTCTGGGAGCACTTCAAGGGAAAAGGAGGACCCCAATCCTGAACCTTTCAACATCGTTTTCCAGTTCAATCCAGGAATCCAGAGTTGATTTTATCCAGCGCTTCCTTAGGTGGTCGCAACTGCTCATCACTCAGGTCAACAAGAGGAGTGGAGACAAGGTTCTGGTCTTCGGCAGCGGTTGGTTTGTCGGCATTGAAGTAGAGCAGTCCAGTCACGTGCTTCTTAGCGGCTTCAGCACCATGTAGTGCGGCTAGAGCAGCGACAGCGTCACTCGGGTCGTGCTCTTCACTTATGGTTTCCAATCTTACTATGGAGCCATCATGTAATTCGATATCTCGATAGGCACCTGCTGGCACTTCAATCTCCTCAACCGGACTGAAATGAGGAATGTAGTCAACTGTGTGAAGTTCTACATCGTTGTCCTTGACATATCCATATGAGCGCATGGATTCTTCATTGTTGTTGAAAGAAACACATGGAGAGATGACATCAATGAAAGCGAAACCCTTGTGACTCAGTGCAGCCTTCATCAGAGCAGTCAGTTGTTTCTTTGCTCCCGAGAATGAACGAGCCACGAACGTGCAACCAAGATTGACTGCAAGAGCGCAGAGGTCTATTGGCTGGGTCTCATTGACTGCTCCTTTCTTCTTCTTTGAGCCTATGTCTGCAGTTGCAGAATACTGCCCCTTGGTCAGTCCATAGACCCCGTTGTTCGCGAGAATGTATACCATGTCCAGATTTCGTCGAATAGCATGAATCAATTGCCCGATTCCAATACTTGCACTGTCCCCATCACCACTGACGGCGATGAAAGTCAGATCCTTGTTGTTCATAGCCGCTCCAGTGGTAACGCTCGGCATTCTACCGTGTACTGTGTTGAATCCATGTGATTGTCCAAGGAAATATGCTGGAGTCTTGGAGGAACAACCGATTCCACTCATCTTGGCAATATTACGCGGGTCCAATCCATTCTCCCATGCTGCATTGACAACTACGCTGGAAATCTGGTCATGACCACATCCAGCGCAGAGTGATGATTTTCCACCTTGATAATCATCCTTGGGTAGGTTGATGACGTTCAGTTTAATGGTCATGCCAACACCTCCTCAGTGGCTCCAATATCACGTAGTACTTCCATTATTTTCTCAGCGTAGAGTTTGGCTCGAGGTGGTAATCCATCCGAATAAGCAACACTGTGAACTCTAGGTACCAGTTCAATAGGCAATTCTTTTCTCAAGATACCATACATCTGTCCATCTCGATTAATCTCTAGAATTATCGTAGTTTCATGATCTCTGACGAACTTTTCTGCAATCGGTGAAAGTGGCAATGAACGGATACGGCATTGTGAGACCATCATTCCTGTCGACTCAAGGATATCATCAATCTCCTGTATCGTGTTCTCCATACTACCATAGTAGATGATTCCAACTTCTTGTTCAACCTCTTCTCGCAGAATTGGTTGAGGCAACCAAGTACGTGAGTTATCTATCTTCCTTTTCAGTCTAGACATGTTCTTCTCATAGACATCGGCTTTTTCTGAGTATACTCCATCTTCATCGCGTCCCGTTCCACGGTATAGAATCGGGTCAAGGCCAGAGCCAGGCAGTGTTCGATAGCAGATTCCATCACCATCGACATCGCGGTAACGGCCGTAATTCTCGATAGCATCCAGTTGCTCTTGAGTTCGAATGACTTTGCCACGGTCGAGTGGTTCATCTGGATATTCAAATCCTTTGCAGCGCCATTTATTCATTCCCAAATCCAAGTCTGAGAATCCGAATACTAGTGTTTGCAATCTTTCTGCGATGTCGAAAGCCCGCCATCCGAATTCAAAGCATTCCTCCATGTTGCCAGGAATGAGTACTGGAAATTGTGTGTCCCCATGGCTTGCCTCATAGAGCATGGTCAAGTCGCCCTGCTGGGTTCTGGTGGGTAGTCCGGTTGAAGGTCCAGCCCTATTGACGTCCCAGATTACACATGGTATCTCTGCGAAATAAGACAGACCGATGAACTCGTACATCAATGAGATACCAGGTCCACTTGTGCAAGTCATGCCTCTTCCTCCGGCAAATCCTGTGCCGATGATCATTCCCACAGCCGCCAATTCATCTTCAGATTGAATTACTGCACAGGTTGATTCACCATCTTCGTTGTGTCGCAGTTTGGGCAACCATGCGATAACGTTCTCGGCAACTGAGGAAGAGGGAGTTATTGGATACCAAGCCAGAGTCGTCATTCCACCGAAAATCGAGCCAAGAGCAACAGCTTCATTCCCTTCGATCATGAATGAATCTTCATCGACCTCACGATGTTCAATACGATACTTTCCCCGCTCGTCACCAAAGTTCTCCGCTGCATATTCTCTGCCTAGAACAACTGCTTGAGTGTTCAAGTCAATCGCTTTGGCCTTGCCTTTGAATTGCTTGTTGAGAGCCGATAGAATGGCTGCGTCATCAAGGTCGATGAGGTGGGCGATGACTCCAACATAGACGATGTTGGCAATCATTCTAGCCAATTTAGGATGTAGGCCTCGGGCCATCTTGGTCATTGGAACTGGGAACACTAAGCAATCATCTCTTTCGACAGGCAACTTTGCATCGGAGTTGTAGATTATCAGGGTGCCCGGTTCACAGGCTTCGATGTCCTTCTCCCAAGTTGCTTTGTTCATCATGATCTGAATGTGGGTACGGTCGCCTGGAGCTTGATACCCTGCGTCAGAGACGCGGATGATGTACCATGTTGGAAGGCCAGAGATATTTGAGGGAAAGAGATTCTTTCCACTGACATTCACTCCCATGTCAGCCATGGTTTGGAGCAGAATCAGATTCGCACTCTGGGAGCCTGTTCCATTTGCAGTTGCTATATTGATGCTGAAATCATTGACGATGGTGTCCATGTGATATCCTTCCTTGTCGGGTTCAAGACCCTGTTCTTGCCGCATCGGGGCGATAATACGCCTATTCAACGTATTGGTTTGCCGCCCTATAAGGGCGGCTATCATACGGCTAAAATTGAATCTCAGGTTTCGACGCGTTGAAAATGGGTAGGCAGTTCGGAGAAACCATGGCGAGTGCTGAACTTGAGAAAGGTTGGGAGGCCGCGGAGAAGTCGATTGCAGATGGTGAATTCGATTCTGCTCTGGAGAATCTACGTCTTCTTGATGAGAATGGCGAGCATGCGATGACCTGGAAACTTGCAGGTGATTGCAAGAAGGGAATCGCTACAGAAAGCGGTCTCAAGAAGGCCTACAGAGAGGCCAATAAGCACTATCAAAGAGCCCTGAAGATAGACCCCAAGTTCAAGGATGCCCGAGTTGGCCTTGAAGGGCTTCAAGGTGAGATGACTTCAGAGGGTGTGAGGGAGAGATTCATCCCCAAGATGATCGACGACGGAACTCCAACCCTTTTCGGAATCATTGCATTTCCAATTATCCTGCTTGGGACTCTGGCTTTGATCAAGGTCATTTCAGATGGAACGGCGACTGAGACGAGTTTCGATTATACCGCTACCATGAATGTTCAATGGATTGATGATACAGGATTAATGCGTGAGGATACGATTACTTTGGAACTCTACTACGACGAATCTCCTATTGCTGTCCAGAACTGGTTGGACCATGCTGAAGCAGGAAATTACGACGGAGTTCGATTCCACAGAGTGATTGATGGTTTCATGCTACAGACGGGTGACATCGAAGGTAAGGATGGTTCAGGTGGATATGCGTATGAATTCCACGGGCTCTGTAACGGAGAAGCATCATCAGATTCCAATTGCGGAGGTGCTGGTAAGAGCGCTTGGACTATTCCTGACGAAGTCAACAATGGAATGAAGCATGGCCCAGGGAGTCTAGCCATGGCCAAGACCAGTCCGCCTGACACTGGCGGCAGTCAATTCTACATCGTTGACAAAGACGGAAACACTGTTCCGCCATCTCATCTAGATGGAGTTCATACCGTGTTTGGGCAGGTCACTGAGGGAATGGAACTCATCGATGCCATGGGGCAGGTTGAGACCGGAGATAACGACAAACCGGTACGAGAGATGACCATCACCAGCATTGATTTTGAATCTTCAGAGAGCAAGGGTGTACTGCATTACTTGATGTTCTGGAATCTTTTCTGAGGACTGTTGAGCGTCATCTTGATGCGCTTCAGTCGAGTCGCCTGCTTCATGGAAGATGCGCTCAAGGACTTCACCCTGTCCGATGGCTCAACTGGCAAGTTGGTTTCACTGTCAGTGGTAGAGGAATTCTGCGACATAGCGGCTCTGCCTAGAAGCATCAGAGTCCTGCTTGAAGGAGCATTGCGCAATTGCGACGGTTTCTTGGTGACTGAGGAGGATGTTGAGAACATCGCAGCCTGGAAACCTGATGGCCAGAGAGGTGAGATTCCATTCATGCCTTCCCGCGTCATCCTTCAGGATTTCACCGGTGTTCCAGCGGTAGTCGATATGGCTGCACTTCGCGAAGCGATGGTTGAACTTGGGGGAGACCCAGCCAAGGTCAATCCGCAGGTTCCAGTGGACTTGGTCATCGACCATTCAGTACAGGTGGACTATTCTGGCTTGTTCGAAGATGCTGAAGAGCGTAATCTCGAGATTGAGTATCAACGTAACATGGAGCGTTACAAGTTTCTCAAGTGGGGCCAACAGAGCCTTTCCAATTTCAGGGCGGTGCCGCCGGGAAGAGGTATTGTCCATCAGGTGAATCTAGAATGGATAGCCAGCGTTGCTCGTGAGGAGGATGGAGTCTGGTTGCCTGATTCCCTTGTTGGTACCGATAGCCACACCACCATGATCAATGGACTTGGAGTTCTTGGATGGGGAGTTGGAGGAATTGAGGCTGAAGCGGTCATGTTGGGCCAGCCAATCTACATGTTGGCTCCTGATGTGGTTGGATTCAGACTCAAGGGTAGTTTGAACCCAGGCGTCACTGCCACCGATATGGCCTTGCAGATAGTTGAGATGCTTCGTGAACATGGAGTCGTCGGATCCTTCGTTGAATTCTTTGGCGAGGGAATGCAGGCCCTTTCTCTGCCAGACCGTGCCACTATCGCTAATATGGCTCCTGAATATGGTGCCACCTGTGGCTTTTTCCCAGTAGATGAGACCACTCTTGAATACATGCGTTTGTCTGGTAGAGATGAGGACAAGGTTTCGAATGTAGAGGCATACTGTAAGGCCAATCACCTATGGTATTCCGCTTCCGACCCTGAACCTTCTTTCACTTCAGTGCTCGAATTGGATCTATCCATTGTAGTCCCTGCTCTTGCAGGTCCAAAGCGTCCTCAAGACAGGGTACGTCTTGACCAGATGTTCGAGCATTTCAGCGACAGCCTTGTGGATGAAGTTGGACATAGTGGACATGGTGTTTCAGAAAGCCGTATTGAGGACGTGGTTCCAGTCGATGGTCAGGATTATTCTTTGAGGCACGGAGATGTGGTCATCGCAGCAATAACTTCCTGCACCAACACCAGTAATCCTGGAGTCATGCTCGCAGCCGGTCTTATCGCTCGTAAAGCAAGAGAGCATGGGCTCAAGGTTCAACCATGGGTCAAGACTTCCCTAGCGCCTGGTTCTCGAGTTGTGACTGAGTATTATGAAGCAGCAGGACTTGCAGCGGACCTTTCGGCATTGGGTTTCAACACTGTCGGTTATGGCTGTACTACCTGTATCGGAAACTCTGGCCCGCTCGCAGAAGAGATAGACAAGGCGATTGATTCCGGCGACTTGATAGTTGGCAGTGTGATATCTGGCAATCGAAATTTTGAGGGACGTGTGCATCAGAAGGTGAAAGCGAGTTATCTCGCCAGCCCCCCATTGGTGGTTGCATATGCTCTTGCTGGGACACTTGACATTGACCTGTTGAAAGAACCGCTGGGAACCGATTCAAAAGGTGAGCCAGTCATGCTTTCTGACCTCTGGCCCAGCGAAGATGAATTACGGCAGGTGATGGCTGATTCAATCACGCCTGAGATGTTTCGTCAACGCTATGGAGATGTGATGGAGGAGGAACGCTGGGATTCCATTCCAGCAGAGAAGAGCGCTCTCTATGACTGGGATGATGCCTCAACCTACATCCGCTTGCCAACCTTCTTTGAGGGAATCAGGCCAGAGGTCGAGCCAATCAGTTCGATCAATGGGGCTCGCTGTCTGCTGAAACTCGGAGATTCAGTCACTACTGACCATATCTCTCCGGCAGGTGCTTTTCCAGAATCCGGACCTGCCGGTAAGTATCTGGTCTCCAATGGAGTTTCAAGGCGTGATTTCAATTCATTTGGTAGTCGACGAGGGAACCATGAGGTGATGATGCGTGGAACGTTTGCCAATGTACGCATCCGCAATCAACTGGCCCCAGGAACCGAGGGCGGATTCACCACCCACTTTCCTTCTGGAGAGGTGACATCGGTATACGATGCAGCAATGCGTTTCGTTGGGGAAGAAACTCCATTGGTGGTATTGGCAGGCTCGCAATATGGTACTGGAAGCAGTCGTGACTGGGCTGCCAAGGGTACCTTGTTATTGGGAGTGAAGGCAGTCATCTGTACTTCATTCGAAAGAATACACAGGTCAAATCTGGTAGGAATGGGAGTATTGCCATTGTGTTTCTTGGAGGGTGAGGATGCAGATAGCCTAGGTTTTGATGGTACAGAGTCATTCGATATCCCAATCAACGATGAGGTCAAACCCCTGCAGATGTTGAAGGTGTGTGCCACTGCAAGTGATGGGAGCACTACCGAGTTCATGGTTCAAGTCAGACTTGATACACCTGTCGAGGTGGAATATTATCGCAATGGAGGAATACTTCATTCTGTTGTGCGAAAATTGGCTGAATAGACCAAACCTCCCAAGACTTATGTCGTGTAAGCCGACGCAACAGAGGTGAGAGCAATGAGAGGTTCCACAATTCTTCGACCATCGCTGATTCTGGTGATGTTTGTAATTTCATCTCAATCCACTCTATTTCTTGGTTACCATAGTAGTGATCTTGGGGGGGCAGAATCGGCTCCTCAAGCAGTTGATTGGCATTTCATCGGAGGTTCAAACACCTCTATTCTGCATCCTGTTGGTGGAGACATGGCCTCCTTCCCTCATGAGCCTGGATCAAGGCCTACTGATGCCATTCTTGACATACAATATTCACCTGATAGAATCTGGACCAATGATACATTTCATTTGACAAGCTCAAGTAGTTGGGGCAACCACAATGATACTGCTGCAACCAATTCTGGAATTGGATTGGTGGACAATGCTTCTGCAGTGGTGGGTTTTGCTGGTGCGAACAATTTCACAGTGAGCAATCAGACATTCATGAGTGGTAACCACAGTTACAATGTCCTCCATCTGCTATGTGGCATCGTCTCTTGTGGCGAGATAGTTGCAAACGGATTCCTGCAGATACACGCCAATACGATCATTCTTGAGGCAAGCACCTCGATCAGCGGAGATTCGATGTATTGGAGTGGTAGCGGAGTTGGAGGTAGCGCCCAACAATCAAGCAATGGAATGTCCGATGGAGCCGGCGGTGCTGGACATAATGGCACTGGAGGAGACGGGGGGGTCTCAAAAGGTAGTAACAGCAATGGAGGTTCTTCTTATGGCACTGGAGCCGAGAATGGATCTTCTGGAGGAAATGTCTCTTCTTATTCCTCCAGTGGACAGACTTCCACAGTACTTTCTACGGGTGGACGTGGAGGTGGAAACATTGAGTTGTATGCCAATAGTATTGAGGTAAATGGGACGATTTCAGTCGATGGTGAAAATGGCGATCATGGTACAGCACCATCTGGAGGAACTGGTCATGGAGGAAGTGGGGCTGGTG
>Ga0066853_10000491_pt1 | contig 15199 bp, 14 predicted proteins | sample ETNtaG_28_FD_67284 | JGI IMG/M metagenome (GOLD analysis project Ga0066853, IMG submission 67284) | Marine microbial and viral communities from oxygen minimum zone, Eastern Pacific Ocean - ETNP201406SV61 | ecosystem: Environmental > Aquatic > Marine > Oceanic | place: Pacific Ocean: Eastern...
TCCAGACTAGCCTTCGATGGCTTGTGGCAGTGGCACCTCTCCAAGCAATCCCGCCTCCTCCAGCAACAAAGTGAGATCAGTATCGAGTTTCCATCGCAATTCCAGACTGATGTGTTCCGAAATCAGACCCTGCCGTTCCGCATCATCAACAGCACGTTGACGAATCGCCAATAATCTTGCATCTAGGCGTCCTTGCATCCTATCCTTGAATGATTCATCCGACTTCAGTTCCTCCAGCAACTCTCTGGATTCATCTATTCGGGACTTCTCAGATGCAATTGCTTCATCGAGTTGCTCGACAGGTGCCAATCCCATCTCCTTCATCCTCTGCAATTCTAGCAATGCAGCCCCACTGGACATCAGGGTTGCAACAGCGATCTCAAACTTCTCCGTATTGCCATCGGCATCCTGTCCAACTCCCAATTTCTTCATCAGGGGAGTGATGGTCATGCCTTGTACAAGCAACGTGAACAACACCACACTGAAAGCCATCAACAACATTTCATCATATACTCCAGAAGGTAGATTCGCAGCAAGTTCAGCATCGGGATGCAGAATCCATTGGTCCAGTAGAATCAACATCAATGCCAATGGAATACTACCGCGTAATCCTCCCCAGAAAATGACATGTCGCCATGGCTTTGGAATATCTGAATCTGGACTCCATCGAGTCACAATCTCGCACATCGGATAAATGCTGAGACGTGCGATTGTGGCGGCAAGGATAGCGACCAATATCATCAGAAGTGCATCTCCTGAAGGCTCGATGCGTTCCATCATCTCAAATCCAATGAGCAAGAACAAGACGCTATTCATCAGAAAGGCAACCATCTCCCAGAAATGGTCGAGGCCGACTCGGGCCTGAGGAGTCATTGCCTGTAATTTGCCGATGTTCCCCACCATCATTCCAGCCACCACAACAGCGATGACGCCACTACCATGGAAATGCTCCGCCAGCAGGAAGGAACCGAAAGCGACAGCAACCGTGATTGTTACTTCCAACAGATGATTTCTGGTCCAAACCAAAGCAGTATTCGCTGCAAAGGCGATTGCAGCACCCACTACCGAACCAATAACTACCATCTGAACGAACTTCAACGCTCCTTCCAACAGAGTGGAACCCAGACTTGAGGAGTCACCCATCAGACTGGCTGCGACGAGTGCAGCCATCACTTGGAACAATACCACGCCAGTCCCATCATTGAACAGAGATTCACCTTCAACGATGGTACTGAGTTGATGTGGAGCACCACATTCCTTGAACAGAGCAAGTACACTGACAGGGTCAGTTGGAGCAAGCACAGCTCCAAGAAGCAAAGCGAAAAGGAACATCTCAGGGTCACCCTGCCAAATCAATACCCAAATTATCAGACCGATACTGAACATCGAAATGATAACCGCTGGAACAGCCAATAGAATGGTCAATCTCCAGTTCCGTTTGAAAGAATGGAAAGACAGTTTGCTGGCACCATCAAACAACAATGGTGGCAATATCAGAAAGAGGATGACCTCTGCAGAAAGAATACCAGATAACTCAATCGAGAATAAATCATCAAATCTTGACATCAATCCCAATACCAGACCTGCTATCACCAGAGCAATGGTGTATGGCATATTGAAGCGGCGAATCGCTAAAGCGACCATGATAGCCATTGTCAATGCTCCAAGCAGTGGGCCAAGGGCAGAAGGAGGGATTGCACTCATAATGAAAGAAGATGGGACCAATCACTTTTACATTGACATTGAAAATGTCACCAGATGCCCATTTCCATCAAGGCATCTTCTGAAGCGTGAGTCTTTGGATCCCAACGGGGAGTCCAGACCAGATTGATATGTACACTGTTCAATCCTTCAGTACTCAAAGCGGCGCGATGTGCAGCAGCCATAATCTCTGCTGCAGCCGGACAACCAGGTGAAGTCAACGTCATGTCCACCTCGGCATGAAGTCCCGTGTCGCTATCAGAGAAACGTACTTCATAGACCAGACCAAGATCTATTATCGAAATATCCAATTCTGGATCAAGCACACTCTCAAGAGCGCTTCTGACCATCGCTTCATCAACCATCCTGACCCTCCAGTAGTGTCGCCTCTTCCTTGACCTTCTTGAACATGTTCAGAAATCCATTGGCACGGTTGGGGGATAGAGCGGAGGAAAGGCCCATTTCTTCAACGAACTTTGGAGAGAAGGCTCTCACCTGAGTGACACTGAGTCCTTCCAAAGCAGAGGCTGTTATTGCTATCAGACCTTGAACAATCCTTGAATCGGCAGCACCACGAAGATGGAAACCTCCGTTTTCGTTGAGCCCGACCATGATGTGTGCTTCAGATTGACAACCATGCACTTTTGTCTTCGCTGTCCATTCTTCTAAAGGTAATTCATCGACCTGTTCGGCCAACTCAAACAGCATCTCATAGCGCTCTTTCGCGTCGAATGCTTCAGTGAAATCCTCGATGATGGCGGCCAATGCCTCAGGCCAGTCCCCAGGACCTGAACCTACACCCGTGTTCACCAAATCAACCCACTCTCAAGAATACCTCTGACAGATATCACGTGTCGCTTCCACGAAAGCACTTGCTTCTTCGAGAGTATTGTACAACCAGAAAGAGGCTCGATTTGTGGCTGCGATATCGAATCGACGCAATAGGGGTTGAGCACAATGATGACCAGTCCTGACCGCGAAACCCTGAGCATCCAACATGACCGCCAAATCATTGGCATGCATCGTATCATGGAGAAATGAGACCACTGCACCATCTCCGTCAGCCTGTCTTCCAAATACTCTCATTCCAGGGATTGAACGAAGTGAATCGGCAGTGAAACGAGCCAATTCCAACCCATGTTCATGAATACTCTCCACATTCCACTTGGCCAACCAATCTATGGCAGCCCCCCAGCCGATGGCTTCTGCAATTCTTGGCGTTCCTGCTTCAAACCTATGCTCATTCTCCTGATATGTGGAATAGTCAAAATGAACCTCTCGTATCATGTCACCACCACCCATGAAGGGTTGCATCTGTTGGAAAGCGACCTCATTGATGAGTAACACGCCAATTCCAGTTGGCCCCCCCATCTTGTGAGCTGATAATGCGAGAAAATCTGCCCCTAATGAATCAAAACCAATTCTATCATGAGGAGCGGCCTGTGCTGCATCAATGAGCACCTTGGCACCTGCTTGATGTGCCAATTCAACCATTTGTTCCACAGGATTTCTTACCCCTAGAACATTTGAGGTATGGACCGCACCAACCAAACTGGCCCCTTGGACTGCAACTTCATATGCCCCCATATCAAGTTCAAAGGTCTCGAGATCAAATGGGACCCAACGCAATTCTACTCCTATTTCGGAGGTCAACATCTGCCATGGTACGATATCTGCATGGTGTTCCATCTCAGTCAATACGACTACATCTCCTTCATTCAGATTCACCTTGGCCCAAGACTGAGCCACTAGATTGATTGCTTCAGTTGTTCCAGAGGTGAAAACCACGCGCGATTCTCCAGCCCCAAACCAATTGCGAATCTTCTCTCTGCTCTCCTCAAAACCAATTGTTGCCTCTTCAGCCAAGGTATGTGCAGAGCGATGGACATTACTGTTAGAAGTTCGATAATAGGATGACATTGCATCGATGACCTGTTGCGGCTTTTGGGTGGTAGCAGAATTATCAAGATAAACCAGTGGTCTGCCTCCGGCCATCTCTCTTTTGAGAATCGGAAAATCCTTCCTTGCTGCGTTCACATCCAACATTGAAGGGGTTGGCCATTGGGAAGGTGACCACGTCATCAACCATGCGCGGAAGGCAGGCCTTGAAGAACCATCGCTTCCGTTCTTCAATCACTCAAGTAAGGCACAATCGAGATGTATTGTCAATCTCCCACGTAACCAATCGAACAATTTTCCGCTTCCCAACTCCTGCATTGCAGCAATCAAGAATCCTTCAACAACGAGATGTTGAGCAGCATCGGGATCAAGACCTCGACTTTCCAGATAGAAGAGTTGTTCAGGGTCTATTGGTGCACTGGCAGCACCGTGAGCAGCACTTACATCATCAGCAAGAACCTCCAGTTCAGGAATCGATTCAGCCCTAGCATCGGGTGAGAGCAGAAGGTTGCGGAAAATCTGTGAAGCATTTGAACCGTTGGCCCCCTTGGCGATTCTCAACTGTCCGGTAGAAACAGCCCTACTGGAATCATCACAAGCACTGTGGAGCACAACTCTGCTGACATTGTTTCCAAAAACATGATCGATCTCAAGATGGTGATCATCGCTCCTGTCACCAATTCCATAACTAGCTATCAACTGCTTGATGGTGGAACCTTGAACTATCCTTGAGCGAATATCAGAACGTAACAACGAACCACCTAGCGACAGAATACAGGAATTCATAGTTGCATCTCTTCCAACATCCCACCCTTCCCCTCGGAGAAATACTGTGGATGAGGCGAGGGCTTGTTCCATCACTTCGTAATATTCAGCACCAACAGCGATAGAGCCTTGACGCAGAAATCCAAACCAAGAAGCCTCTCCAGAAATAGTCCAAACGGACTCGACCACTGAATGCGCCCCTATATCGACGGATGTCTCGATAGCAGCCAAGTGTCCACCTGCTCTTATCTCAACCAGTAATGGAGATTTCAGAACGATATTGCTCTCAACCTTCAGATGCCAATGTTCATTGCAAACTTCTCGCAGAAATGCTACTGCAATATCATCATCCGGAAGTGGGCTATCTCGAAGTACAGACTCCCTCATCTCAAGGGAGACCCCCACTGGCACATCAGTTCCATCCAGCATCGAGATGGTGGCCGTTGCAGCAATCAAATCCGATGGAATAACATCAGGTTCGCCAGTAGGGTGTATCTTCTTCCATGGCGTATATCTCCAAGCATGAACAGAGCGCGAAGGTACTGGGAGTGAACGATATGCATTGAACGCTGGTGTGGACATCTTCAAACCCCTTTCAACCGATGCTACCTTCCATCTCCATCTCCAGAAGACGGTTCAATTCAACAGCATATTCCATTGGTAACTCTTTGGTGAAGGGTTCAAAGAAACCATTGACAATCATCCCCATCGCTTCTTCTTCGGTATGTCCTCTACTCATCAGATAGAACAACTGGTCACCTGAAACCTTCGAGACGCTGGCTTCATGCTCGACGCCGCAACTATTGTTGGCTACTTCCATGGTAGGATATGTATCAGAACGACTGTCTTCGTCGAGCAATAATGCATCGCAGACCACACTCACCTTACAACCATGGGCTTTAGGCGAGACTTGAACCATGCCTCGATACGACGAACGTCCCCCATTCTTGGAAATCGACTTGGAAAGAATTCTACTTGTGGTCCTAGGAGCAAGATGGTGCACTTTGCTACCTGCATCCTGATGTTGACCCTCGCCCGCATATGCCACTGAGATGACCTCAGCATGAGCACCTTCTCCCTTGAGGATGACTGCAGGGTATTTCATTGTCAATTTGGAACCGATATTCCCATCCACCCATTCAATGCTGGCATTCTTGTGGGCTACACCTCGTTTAGTGACTAGATTATAGACATTTGATGACCAGTTCTGAACGGTTGAATAACGGATGTGGGAACCTTCCTCAGCAATTAATTCAACGACTGCAGAATGCAATGATTCAGTAGAATAAGAAGGTGCAGTGCATCCCTCGACATAGTGAATACTACTCCCTGCTTTTGCAATGATCAATGTTCTCTCGAACTGCCCCATATTCTTGGCATTGATTCGGAAATAAGCTTGCACCGGCATTTCAACATGAACGCCTTCTGGAATCACTAGAAATGAACCACCTGACCATACTGCGGTATTCAGAGCAGAGAACTTGTTGTCGCTGTAGGGAACAACACTGCCGAAATACTGCTTGACAATATCCTCATGCTCTTTGAGACCACTATCCATGTCAAGGAAGATCACTCCCTGTTCCTCCAGATCATCACGAATGCTATGGTAGACAGCCTCTGACTCATACTGAGCCGTGACTCCACCAAGCCATTTCTGTTCGGCATCTGGAATACCCAATCTATCAAATGTGCGCTTGATATCATCAGGAACTTCATCCCAAGAGGTCTCGGTTCCAGCACTGGATTTCAGAAAATAGCAGATGCTTTCGAAATCTATACCATCCAACATTTCGCTGTTTCCCCATTCAGGCATTGGCCGTTCGAAGAAATGATGTAATGCCTTGACACGAATATCGGTCATCCATTGTGGTTCTTCCTTGATTGCGCTGATGTTTCGAACCACCTCTTCACTCAATCCTGAATCGAAACGGATAGTTGCATTTTCAGGATCATGGAATCCAAATCGGTAATCTCCGACGGCATCTCTTGCCTGTTCTTTCATGGCAAAACCCCAGTAGTGCCTGTTGGTTGCAACCAATCATAGCCCTTCTCCTCAACCTCAAGAGCCAATTCAGGACCACCAGTCATGACGATGGCACCATCGATCATGACATGGACATGCGTTGGTTTCAGATAATCCAGTAATCTCTGATAATGTGTTATCACCAAACAACCAGAATTCTCTGCCACGCTGTTTATTCCAGTCGCTACAGTTCGCAGAGTATCGATATCCAATCCTGAATCAGTTTCGTCAAGTATCGCCAACTCAGGAGTCAACAACAGCATCTGAAGAATCTCTAAACGCTTCTTCTCTCCGCCAGAGAAACCATCATTGACATACCTCGCAAGGAAAGAACGGTCCACACCAAGAGCCTCCATGGCCTTCTTCATCTCCATCCTCAACTCCTTGTTGGATGGAGCATCATCACCACGTACTGCCTGAACTGATTTCCTCAAGAATGTACCAACCTGCACTCCTGGAATCGCTTGCGGATACTGAAAAGACAAGAACATACCAGCACGTGCCCTCTCCCAAACCTCTAACTCTTCCAATGGGCGACCTAGAAATCTGACTGAACCACTTGTGACTTCATAATCGGGATGCCCCATCAAAACGTGAGCGAGAGTTGATTTCCCAGCCCCGTTTCTTCCCATTATTGCATGAACCTCTCCCTTCCTTATCTCCATAGATAATCCCTTGATGACTTGATTCCCATCAACATCAACGTGAATATCCTCAATACTCAGCAGTGGAGTGACCATGTGTATCGGCCCTACGGGCCGGCGCATCATTCATCAATGTGTGTATATTGATAACTCTTCATTCCACGCTGGAAATAGAATGCGGAGTCATACATTCGTTGAAAAGGCAGCAGCCACACGAGGATGCATGGCAGATGATGAACTTGTTGAGTGGTACCGTTCACAAGCATCTGAATCAATAGATATCGAGGCTGAAAAGCGACTTGCAGAAACCATTCCACCAGTTCAAAGAATACGATTGCAAGCCGCTTCTCTGAGTAAATTGATTGACACTGACAAGGATGATTTTCTCCTAGCCTGTTTCGTCAGATTAGGTGCTGTTGCTGCTGCCTTGCAAGGACATGGCGGCGGAATTGACGTCGTTGAACATTCCCTTACCGACAACGGGCTCGATCTAGTGCTTGATTTGACTGGAGCATGCCTTTCTTGTGGCGCTGCACCTGGAACTTTGACCAGCGTGAAGAACGACCTCGAGAAAGACCCTGAAATCTTTAGAATCAGATTCAGCACAGCACTGTTGGACACATTCGATGAACTCGGAAGGGAATTCATTCTCAAGCACGGAGATGTCGAGTTTGTTGACCTCAATCATCCCTGAGAGACTTTTCAAGACCATTTGCCATTATTATCTCAATGGAACGTAGATGGCCTGCAATAGTCGAACGTGAAAGCCCGAGTTGATGAGAGAGGTCAACAAGACTTATCCTCCTTGGATTGTCGAAATAGCCGGCATCATGTGCTGCAAGGAAGACTTTCGATTGATGTTCACTGATTTTTGAGACTATGTCGTCGACAGGTGCCTGAACCTGTTCAACCACCGAGATTCTTGTCGGTTCTTTCCACGACTTGAATCCTTCAACCATTGATTTTACTCCAGATGGCGCTCCCCTGACCAACAAGGTTGCACCCTGTGGACCTATCATCGAATCAGGCATGATAACTGCATCGACAATAGTACTACCAATTCTACCCAGTTCATGATGGTTCTTGGCCATCACGGTATGCACCTCATGACCATTGACTCTCCGAGTATGGAAATGGCTCTCTAATTCCATGAAAGAAATATCTGAAATATCTTCAATCTGCTTTCCTTCCTTGAGTACGACATCATATATCTGACGTATCCAATTGCCTTGTCCCTCTTGAAACAATGATGCTTTCAAAGTGATTTTTACAACCACTTGAAGCAATTCATTCAATGAGGAATTGATTATAGAAGCAGTAGAATATCGGAGGCGGACTTCGCGCATGCCGTTGGGCCAACTCTTCACATTCATAAGTGTGTAGACTTGAAGATTGAAATCTCAAGAATTTTCACCGAAGGCGCATTGAAGGAGATGCTCGCCCGCTTGTCCATGACAAACCACTGGGAGGGTCATCGCCCTGAACCAGAATCCTGTCGAGAACAGGATATTGGACGCTTTGAGATTCTCCATACCGACGGCAGAGCGCGACTCGGAAGAATCCATACTGAACATGGACTCTTACATACACCTGCATTGCTACCCGTGGTCAATCCAAACATTCGTACCATTGAACCAAGAGAGATGTGGGACCGATGGAATATTGAGGGTCTGATAACCAATTCATACATCATCTGGAAACATGACGAGTTGAATCAAAAAGCCAAGCAAGATGGGGTTCATCAGTTGATCAACTATCCAGGAGTGGTGGTCTGCGATTCAGGAACCTTTCAATCCTATATCTATGGAGATGTGGAAGTCGAGGTTGAAGAAATAATTCGTTTCCAGAAGGATATCGGTGTAGATATTGCTACGATGCTTGATGTTTTCACTAGGCCCGATATGTCTCGAGAGGAAGTGAAGAACGGAGTGGAATTGACTGCTGAGAGAGCGCAGCCATCCCTTCAGGCAGCAGAAGGAATGATGGTAAATGGGCCAATACAAGGTGGGCTGGAATGGGACCTTCGAGAACTATCTGCCACTTCAATGTCTGAACACGGATTCGCAATTCATCCTATCGGAGGAATCGTCCCAATAATGGAGAAACAACGCTATCTTGAACTCCTGAAAGTAATACTTTCAACCATTCCACATCTACCTCAGAATCGACCTGTTCACCTATTTGGTTGTGGACACCCAATGCTTTTCCCGATGACGATTGCACTTGGAGCCGATCTTTTCGATTCAGCAGCATATGCATTGTTCGCTAGAGATAACAGGTTGCTAACTCCTTGGGGAACCGTGAAACTCGAAGGTCTTGAGCACTGGCCACTGACAACTCCCTCCTTGTTCGGAACAACCCCCGAGCAGGTAAGGGCAATGGATGTTGACAGTCGCTGTAAGATTCTAGCAGAACATAATCTCGATGTCAGCATCGCCGAACTGGATCGATGTCGACAAGCGGTCAGAGATGGCACCATCTGGGAATTGGCAGAGGCTAGAAGCCACCAACATCCTGCTCTCCGAGAAGCATTTCTCTGGTTGATCAATACGCTTCCGAATAGGGGAGAGAAAAGCACTGACGATAATCGATGGCACAATGCTTGGAACTGGATTCTGGAAGCCAATGTTGCCCAACGTGGAGGTGGAGTTAGATTCATTTCTCAAGAAAGCAATTGCAGGCCATGGGTTGCAGTGGCGAGAAAATTGCTCCATGAGAGATGGAAGCAAACCGGCGAGAAGAAAAATGTCCTCATTCTCCATGGGCGCTCTGGACCATGGCGAGAAAAAGTAGGAACATTGGTCAGAAGGATTCGGGCCCAGACCCGTGAAATTGAAATTCTGGTTCACACTCCAATTGGATTGCTCCCTTGGGCTCTAGAAGACCTCAATCCCTTTGCTCACATCCAAGGCTCAAGTATGTTGTATCGAGAAGTGCCTGAACTGGAATGGTGTAAGACAGAATTGTCCAGAATGAATCTGAAGCCCGAGAAGATCATGCTTCTTGATATGAAGAACAAGAGCGATTTAATGGATTCAATAATCCTTGAATTCCCAGAATTAGAACTGCACAACGACCACATTCAGGATGAAGAAGAGATTCGCATGATTGAGATTGAACAATGTATTGCTAGGTTGGCATTGTTCGCAAATCTCGACCCTGACATAGCGGTACAAGAACTGGTTGATTGCAGTTTCATCCATAGCAGAACAAGGAGAGTCAAGAATATCCTGCTGAACGACGGAATGCACATCGCTTCACCACGAATGCGAGATGGTGGATTGAGTATGACGGCAGCCGGTGCAAAATGGCTCCATTCATTCCGAAAAGAACCGCTCCCTGAAGGCTTCGAGAATAGAAAACTGGAAGTGAATACCCACAAGGGACCTCCGTGGGTGGTCATTGACTCAGATGCGATTCCATTTGTCAAGGATGGAAGAAATGTATTCCACGGTTTCATCAAAGCCGTCGACAGTTGGCTTAGACTGGGAACCTATTGCCATGTCGTCGATGAAAATGGCGAATTGATAGGACATGGGACATGCATGACCACCATTGTTGGAATGAAAGACCACAACAAAGGCGTGGCGATCAAGATTCGAGACGGAATCAAATGATTGGACTCAATTTGCGGCCCGTAGGGCCGACCACTTCAAGGACCGCCTGTTCGCTCGAATGAACCGGTGGTTCTCACGGAGCATGTCATCCAGACACATGGTCTGACCAAGGCATATGGCCCACATATCGCCCTTGACTCAATGGACCTCAAAGTGCAGAAGGGAGCAACTGGACTCCTTGGACCCAATGGTGCTGGAAAATCAACGCTCATCAAGACCCTGTTAGGATTGATTGTCGCAAGCGAAGGTGAGGGGAGTGTTCTAGGATACGATATCCGCAGCGAAGGGGTGGATATTCGCAAGAGGATTGGATACATGCCAGAATATGATTGCCTAAATCCAGACCTGACCGCTATCCATCAGGTCACCTACTCAGGAGAACTTCTGGGAATGAATCCAAAGGTCGCCACTCAAAGAGCCCACGAAGTTCTCGAATACGTTGGGTTGCGAGACCAGCGCTATCGCGAGGTTGGCACCTTCTCCACCGGCATGGCTCAAGCAGCAAAACTGGCAACTTCAATCATTCATGACCCTGAACTGTTAATCGCTGATGAACCAACCAATGGCCTCGATAGTCAATCTCGAAAATTCATGCTCAATACCGTCAAACAGATTGTCGAGGAAGGTGGGCGTAGCCTACTGATGGCGAGTCACTTGATGGATGATGTGGAAAATGTCTGCGACCGGATTGTAATGTTGCACAAAGGGAAACTGATTGCTCAAGGCAGAATCGAGGACCTCAAAGCAATAGATAGAGAGGTCGAGGTACATGCTTGGGGAGGTGCCAGCAAACTGGAGGAACACCTCACAGATTCAGGCCTGACCGTTAGGCGAACCGGCAGGGTTCTGCGAGTGATCAGACAAGACGAAACGACCTATGACCAAATCATTGAATCCGCAGATGCCACATCATGCCAGATTCGTAGAATGCACGACCATGAGCCTAGTCTGGAAGACCTCTTCCTTGTCATCATGGAAAGGTTGGGATATGAGGTGAAGAGTTCCAAGGACCTGCTTTCCCCCTCCCCCTCAGCACGTAAAGTGGACTCACCGGGAGAATTGCTACCATGACTGAAGACATTGACATCGATGATATCGATGCAGAATTTCTCGGACAGGAGGGTAAGGCTGTCTCTGGTACTTCCCGTATGGAGGCTGCTTATGGTTCAGGAGATGGAGACGACGACTTGACCGCACAAGTAGCCAAGACTGGAGTGGTCGCAGGAACCATCTTCGATACCTCTTACCGACCCTGGAGAGGTGAATTGAATCCACGATGGATGCGCAATTGGTCGATGCTCAGACACCATCTTCTTGGTTTCGTCAAGAAAGGGCACCGACCTTGGAGCATCTGGATGAAACTGGCATTGTTCGGTTGTCTCATCGGAGCGATGGGAGACCTTGCGATGGCCTTTTTGGGCACAGTCATCGGTGATACTGACCTGTATCGGATGTTCGGAGTCAGCCGCGGCAATCTATACGGGCACGTTCTTGGTTTCTTCCCGCGCAATGCTCTCTGTTTCCCGCTTATTGCAGCCCTCTTGATCGGCGGGATGATTTCAGAGGACAGAAGACATGGGACCAGTGCCATTTACTTCTCAAGGCCCATCGAAAGAAGAGATTATACAGCCATGAAATTCCTCACCGTGGCAATCGTTCTTTCGATACTGATAGTTGGGACACTGGCCATATATTACCTTGGAGACATTCTGTTAAGAGGCGAGGGCTGGTCATGGTTGCTCGACACCTTTCCAATGTTCCTCGCTGCTGCATTGGCAGGGTTCTTACTGGTATTCACCTACACCAGTATAGGGTTGGCATTATCGAGTGTGAGTCAAGGCAGATTCTTTCCTGCAGTTGCATTTTTGGCGATTTTCTTGGTCTCTAAACTACTTGCCTTCCTCATCTGGCAATTATTCGAACGAAGCGTCATCTATCTGATATCCCCATACGATTGTATTGCCCACCTTGGACAAACCATGCTTGGACTATCCTCCAGTTACGAGCACCCATGGACTTGGAGTCTAGTCTCAATTCTAGTCTTCAATGCCGTCGCTCTGTACGTCTTGACCTCGCGGGTTTCTTCGATGGAGGTGACTAGAGAATGATACCAGACATGAGTCAACGAGGAAATGCTCCCGAAGAGACTCCAGTGCAAGCAGGAGCACCAACTGTACTCCTCGACGGAGTCAGCAAATGGTATGGTTCAATTGTTGGATTGAATGATGTGAGCATTGCTATCAGCGGTGGTGTTTCAGGAATATTGGGGATGAATGGAGCCGGAAAATCCACTCTCTTCAAAATACTCACTGGTAAACTGAAACCGAGTCAGGGGACAGTTAGACTGTTCGGTATCGATCCATGGCAAAGCACCAAACCATTCGGAAGAATTGGTTTCGTCTCTGAATCTGAGAAGATGTATGATTGGATGACTGGTCTGGAGTTCGTAGCAACAATGGCACGTCTACATGGAATGACGAGGGAGGAAGCGGTGAAGGAATCAGAACGGGTCATTGAATTCGTGGGAATGAGTGATGCAAAGAACAAGCGCATCGGCAAATACAGCAAAGGTATGCGTCAGAGAATCAAGATAGCACACGCACTGGTCAATGATCCTGATCTCATCATTCTCGATGAACCTCTTCAGGGATGCGACCCCTTAGCCAGAACAACCATCATGAATGTCATCAGAGAATTGGGCGCTCAAGGACGCACAGTACTGGTAAGCAGCCATATCCTACAGGAGATTGAAAGAATAACAGAACAGATCGTTATTCTTCATCGCGGACGATTATTGGCTCTGGGCAACCTGCATGCCATCCGTTCAATGCTTGACAAGCATCCACATTCGATCAGACTCACCTGTGACGAGCCGCGGAAAATCTCGCAACATCTAGTGAACGATGACCAAGTCTTCGGCCTGCAGTTCGAGACAGATGATACCTTGATAATCAAAACTCAAAACCTTGGAGAAATGCACGCAAGACTGCCAGCGTTGATTCGCCAGAGTGGAATCAGAGTCACTGGAATCGACAATCCAGATGATAATCTGGAATCCATCCTGCAATACCTGACTGGAGGTGAATCATGATGACAGACGAGAACTCAAGATTCGCTGGTCTAGATCGCAAGGCTTCAGCACTGGCAGAATTCACCATTCGCCAATACAGGACCAAGTTGTCAACCTGGGTGGTGATGGGAGTAGGATTACTCGCCATTCTGATGGTGTTGTTGTTTCACATTCAAGCCATGTCCTCAACTCAAGATGCGATAGACAATGACTTTGATTCCTATGATTTCGATGGCGATGGATATCCAAATGGGCAGGAAATCAGGTATCAAACCGATCCACGGGATAATCTCGATCATCCAGGCTTACTAGAGGGAGATATTTCTCCAGATGACCCTTCATTATACATCAACGAAGATGGCTTTGACTGGGAACTCGACTCTTCCAAAATCCAGTATATTGGCTACGATGATGATGGAGATTGTCTCCAACCTGAAGCGGGCAGCATGGTTACAGATTCCCAGAAGGACAGTAATGGAGATGGCCATGTGTGCTCTATCAAGGTCGCTTGGTCAAGTCTGGATAACCGCTGGTATATCTCCTCAGATGCTGGAGTAGATGAAGACCCCGACGAAGATGAATTCTATCATGAAGCGATACATCGCTCATTCGTCATCGGTTTTGGCAAGGTCGGTTTCGTTCTTCTCATCGGCATCTTCCTCCCTCTGTTCCTAGCAAGTGGATTGATTCGACAAGAGATTGAGAATGACACCATGCACTATCTCATTGGAAAACCGATACACAGGGCAGAGGTTCTGATATATCGCCTACTGGGATTCATGGCGATTGGAGTCCCTTACATTGCAATCTTGGTTCTGCTCACAGCAATAGTGGTAGGACTCGCCGCTCCGGGAGACTCATTCTTCCGACTTGCTGACATAGGTATCTGGCTGGGAGTCATGATAGCGGCATGGCTGATGTTGTTGGTATACGGCACCTTGTTCATGCTATTCGGCATGATCCATCGACTTGGAGCAATTGCAGCGATAGTGCTCGGAGTATGGGAATTCGTTCTAGCAATGATATCTATGGCTGACCCCTCGTTATTGATAGCAAGACTCTCTGTGGTGTTCTGGGGGATGACAATAGTTGATGCCTGTGCCATGATGGTCTATCCCGATACCCCTGTGATGTTGGCCCAGGGTCGTTCGATCAAAAGTAATTCTGAGTGGAGCCTTGAAACCGGTGTTCTCTTCTCACCTGACCAAATGCCGGGGACAGGTGCGTTGAGTTCTTTTTGGAATGAAACAGCTCTGGGCTCTCTGAGTCCTTTCATGACATTGCTGGTCTCAGTATTCGTCCTTCTGACATTGGCTGCTTCATTCATCTTCATAGGACAGGCCATATTCAAGGGCAAAGAGATTTCATGAGGTGGCTTGATGCAGAAATTCGCTGGACCGCTGTCAGACCTGTGGGCCATGGATTCACCTCCTCCTATCAACAGGCTGACGTGGGAATGGTGGTGGTGGCTGGTCATGCT
>Ga0066853_10000503_pt1 | contig 14986 bp, 9 predicted proteins | sample ETNtaG_28_FD_67284 | JGI IMG/M metagenome (GOLD analysis project Ga0066853, IMG submission 67284) | Marine microbial and viral communities from oxygen minimum zone, Eastern Pacific Ocean - ETNP201406SV61 | ecosystem: Environmental > Aquatic > Marine > Oceanic | place: Pacific Ocean: Eastern...
TACTGAACAAGAAGATCGTAAAGATAAAAGAACAAAAATTCAAGCAACTCAACAAAGCGAGTTGATTGATCAAAGAAAAAAAGATACTCCACCTAAAAATTTTGAATCCGCTGGATTTGATAATTTAGGAGGTTTTGGCTTAGAGCAATTTGAGCCACGTTAACATTTAAATAATTATATAATATTGTATTATGGCAAAAACAAACAAAGAAGAAGTAGTTGAACAAACTACTGACGAAAAAGTAGAATCACCAATGGGTGAGAAAACAAAGGTTAAAATACCTAAGAAAATGAAAAAACTTAGTAGAGAAGTTGAACCGACTAAGGTTGATCTTCGAAAACAAAGTGAAGAAACCACAGAAGATAATGTGGTTAAACCTGAAATAAAAGAAGAGGTTAAAAAAGAAGAAAAAACTGAACAACCAGTTTTGGAAGAAATTACAGATGATGTAAGTACTGTTTCAACCATTGAAGAAAAAGTGGAAGAAATTAAAGAAGAAATTAAAGAAACAACTCCAGGAATGGAACTACCAGAAAACATACAAAAAGTCGTTGACTTTATGGGTGAGACCGGTGGAACGCTTGAAGACTACGTTAGACTTAATGCGGATTATTCAAAAACAGATGATAGAAGTCTTTTAGATGATTATTATCGACAAACCAAACCACATCTCTCTAAAGATGAAATAAACTTCTTAATTGAAGATAATTTTTTATTTGATGAGGATGTAGATGAGGAAAGGGATGTCAAACGAAAAAAAGTTGCTTTTAAAGAAGCAGTTGCAGAAGCTAGAAACAATTTGGAGCAAATGAAAGGTAAATACTATGAAAACATTAAAATGGGTTCAAAGTTACCTCCTGAGCAACAAAAGGCAATAGATTTCTTTAACCGTTATAATAAAGAGCAAGATCAAGTTAAAAAACTAACGTTAACGCAACAGGAACATTACGATAAAAAAACAAACGAAGTTTTTAATAATGAATTCAAAGGTTTTGATTTTCAAGTTGAAGACAAAAAATATCGTTATAATATCAAGGATGTTGCTGCTAATAAAGAAGCCCAAGGTAATGTACTGAATGTTTTCAGTCAATATATAGGTAAAGATAATTTACTTCAAGACGCTTCGGGTTATCACAAATCTTTATTTGCTGCAAGAAATCCTGACGCAATTGCTAATCATTTTTACCAACAAGGTAAAGCCGATGGTATCAAAGAGGTTACTATGGATTCTAAAAATATAAATATGGATCCTAGAAAATCAGGTATTGACACGGTGGAGACTGGTGGTGTAAAATATAAAGTAATTAGTGGAGATAGTAGTTCAAAACTTAGATTTAAAATTAAAAATTAAAAATTTAAATAAATAAATTATGGCAATTAATGCAAGTCCGGCAACAAACTTAAGAAGTACGCCGGCACCTACTAAAATAGCACTAGCTAGTAACTATGTAGATTTTACTAGTGATGCTACTTTAGGGTGGGGACAACAATATGTTCCCGATATTATGGAAAAGGAAGCAGAAGTGTTCGGTAATCGAACTATTTCGGGTTTCTTAGAAAGAGTTGGGGCTGAAGAGCCTATGACTGCTGATCGTGTAGTATGGTCAGAACAAGGTAGATTACATTTAGCATACGCAGTCACTCACATGGCGAGCAGTGATGCTGATGGCTTATTTACTGTTACAGCTGATTCTGATGGCAACGCTATCGATGGAACACCTGAACACGCAATAAGAGTTGGTGATCTAGTTTTAATTAGTGACGCGAATAGTACAGCTAGAGGTATTGTAACAAAATCTCCTGGCGATCCTACAGCCGCAAATCAATGTGCTGCTACTAAATTTCATGCAGTATGTATAGACGATGACACCTTTGTAAACGCTGGAATAGCGGATGCAGCTGGTGCAACATGTTTAGTTTATGGTTCTGAGTATGTAAAAGGGGACACTGGTAGAGGGGAATCTGTAGATCCTGGGTTCAAATCATTTGCAAACAAACCAATTATAATTAAAGATAAGTTTGACGTTTCTGGTTCAGACGCTTCTGCGATTGGTTGGATTGAAGTTTCAGGTGAAGACGGACAAAATGGTTATCTATGGTATTTAAAAGGAGAAGGTGATACAAGACAAAGGTTCACTGACTACTTAGAAATGGCAATGATAGAATCAGCTGAAAAAGCTAGTGATTCAACCGCTGCTGTTGATGGTACAGAAGGTCTTTGGGCCGCTATGGACGACAGAGGTAATTATTCAACTGGTATTCTTGGATCAAGTGCATCTACTGATTTAGCAGAATTTGATGCTATTTTAGCAGAATTTGATAAAAACGGTGCTATCGAAGAAAACATGATCTATGTTAATAGAACTACTGCTTTAGCAGTGGATGACATGCTTGCAGGTTTAAATCCACATGTAACTAACGGTGTTAGTTTTGGTGTATTTGATAATGCAGAAAACATGGCACTTAATTTAGGTTTCAATGGTTTCAGAAGAGGTTCTTATGACTTCTACAAAACTGATTGGAAATATCTTAATGATTATGGTACTAGAGGAGCACTAAATGATGTTGGTGCGAAGCGAAAAAGAGGTATTATTGTTCCAGCTGGAGTTTCATCTGTTTATGATGAAGTACTAGGTAAAGCAGTAAAAAAACCTTTCCTACACGTTAGGTATAGAGCTTCAGCTGCTGATGACAGAAGGTTTAAAACATGGACAACTGGTTCAGTTGGTTCAAACATTACTTCTGATCTTGATGCATTGGAGGTACATTACCTATCAGAAAGATGTTTAATTGTTCAAGGAGCTAATAATTTTATGGCTTTAACAGCATAACATTTTTTACATAAAGAGTTAGGTGCTTCGGCACCTATCCCTTTATTTTTTTAACTTATTTAATTATATTATATTATGAACAAAACGAAAACAAAAAAAGCGAAAGCACCCAAAGTTAACACAACATGGGAAATTAAAGATCGTACGTATTTATTACGTAGAGGATTTTCTCCACTATCTTATAAAATTAGAACATCAGGTATATTTTATTTTGATGAAGATTTAGGATATGAAAGAGAGATAAAATATGTTGAAAATCAAAAAACATCATTTGTCGATGAGATGGAAGGTGATCAAAGATTAGCACATGTTATATTTAGAAACGGAGTTTTAAACGTTCCTAAAGAAAAACAAACACTTCAAAAATTTCTTTCTTTTCATCATCCGGAGAGAAATAAATTATATGAAGAACTTAATTTAGTAGAACAAGCTAAAGATGATTTACTCGATTTAGAAATGGAAATAGAGGCATTAAATGCAGCTAAAAATTTAGATGTAGATCATAGTGAGGCTATTCTTAGAGTAGAAATTGGTAGTAGTGTTAATAAAATGACGTCAAAAGAAATACGAAGAGATATTTTATTGATGGCAAAAAACAACCCAAAACTATTTTTAGATTTAGCAAAAGATGATAACGTGGAACTTAGGAATTTTGGTATCAAAGCTGTTGAAGCTAGGATATTGACACTTTCTCCAGACCAGCGTAATTTTACTTGGTCAAGTAATAAAAGAAAAGTAATGACTGTTCCATTTGATGAACATCCTTACTCTGCGCTAGCAGCATTTTTCAAAACCGATGAAGGTATTGAAATATATAAAAACATAGAAAAAAGATTAAAATAATTAATCACTTTATAGGATGGTCATCCTATGGGTGACCATTACTATAAATAAAAAGAAATTATGGCAATAAATGTAGATAAAGTATATAAATCAGTATTATCAATTCTGAATAAAGAACAAAGAGGGTATATAACGCCAGATGAATTTAACAAAATAGCAACGCAATCACAATTAGGTTTATTAGATAGAAATATATTCGAATATAATAAAATGGTTAACATGCAAAATGAGGGCCTTACAAATGAAGAATATGCTAATTTGCCAGAAAAAGTTGCAGAAAAAATAGATATATTTTATAAATCACATGATTTTAATCAAGGAATTCTTCCTCCCGACTATAATACAACAACGGGTGTAGCAACTTTACCAACAGATATATACAAAACCATCGATATATCTATATCAAATACACACATTGAAAAAGTTGATCAAGGTAAATTATCATTTTTAAATTCCTCACCGTTAACAAAACCTACCTCTGATTTTCCAATATACTATCAAACTTCCACGACCGCGGTCATTAGTCCAGCATCGTCGTCACTCCCAACAATAAAATATATAAAAGTACCTACAAATCCAAGATGGGGTTACACTGTTAACGCCACGTATGGTACAAATATATATGATGATAGGATATTTGTAGACACTGGTTTAGTAATAAATAACACATTAACATTACCAGGTACTCCCCCAACCGCAAGTGGAACTGGTACAACAGCTGCTTTAGCAACAACAGTTGCTCCAGCGGGCGGTAGTGGCGCAACTATAAAAGTTACGTCTGCGTCAGCAGATATTGACACCGCTACAGTAGTAGCAGCTGGTTCTGGTTATTCCATTGGTGATGTAATAGAAGTGCAGAAGGAATTAATGAATACCGATGGTGCAATTGGCACAACAAATGCAAATTTAGCCATAACATTATCTGCTGATAATTTATATAACAGTAGTACGTATGGATCCACTAATTTTGATCTACATCAAGCAGATGAAATAGATTTAATAATTAGTATATTAGGTTTGTGTGGCGTTGTGGTTAAAGATCCAACAATAACACAACAAATGGGGCAAGTGGTACAAGCACAGCAAATAGCTAAACAACAACAATAAAATAACAATAATATGGCATTAGGTACATTAACAGCACAAGGGTATTATAAAGGAAATCAAATATTTCAAGGAAATGGAACAACAAAATTATTTACATTAACAGAAAGTTTCTTTGATCCAATACCTACATTAGAAGGTGAATTTAATGTTTATATTGATAATACGTTGATAGCATCAACAAATTATACATATGCATCACCTGTTTTAACTTTTACCGCTGTTGATATTAATTCTAACGTTCAAGCAATAGATGGTGCACCATTATTAAACGCGACAATTAGTGTTGAACTTAATCACTATGATCAATCATATGGTAATTATCAAAACATAAAATTAAAAGATATTGTAAATAACTTCATGATGGGTTATGTTGGTAGTGGAAAATTAATAAAAAATACTAAGAGATCTGATGTATTATTTCACGCACAACGAGGTGTACAAGAACTTAGTTATGATACATTAAGATCAGAATCGTCACAAGAAATAGAAGTATCATCAGCATTAAGTATGCCACTACCACATGATTATGTAAATTATGTGAAAGTTTCTTGGATAAGTAATTCTGGCGATGAGTATATTTTACATCCAATAAGAAAATCAAGCAACCCAAGCGCTTTATTACAAGATAGTGATTATAATTATATTTTTGATGCAGACGGTAAATTAGCAACAGCGGAAAATTCTGAAACATGGAAAAGATTTAAAGATAACACAACAACAGATGCGAGTAAAAGTGAATATTGGTATACCACAGATCCAACACGTGTAGGTACTAGGTATGGGTTGTTTCCTGAGTTTGCTCAAGAAAATGGTTGTTTTTTAATAGATCAAACAAGGGGTTTAATACATTTTACATCAAATGTAAGTGGTAAAATTGTGACATTAAAATACATTAGTGATGGTATATATGGTGATACGTTGGTACATAAATTTGCAGAAGAAGCTATTTATAGACATATTGCACATGCTATTATATCTAATAAAATTAATATGCCAGAATATGTTATTCGTAGATATAAAAAAGAACGAAACGCTGCTATAAGAAATGCTAAAATAAGATTATCTAACTTAAAAACGGAAGAAATAACTCAAGTGATGAGAGGCAAAGCAAAGCATATTAAATAAAGATAAATGGCAGAAATTAAAAACACTTTTTTTAAAGGTAAAATGAATAAGGACCTTGATGAGAGACTTATACCTAAGGGTGAATACCGTGAAGCTCAAAATATTTTAATAAATGATTCTGAAGATTCTAACGTAGGTGCTATAGAAAATTTACTTGGAAACGAAAAATTATATGCTTCAATACCAACGGGTGCAGGTGCTGATAATCAATCTGATAGTGAAGTCGTGGGTTATTATGCTGATCCATTAACAAAAAAAATACTTTGGTTTATAACAAATTTTGAAGGTGATGTTAATTCTGAAGACATAACAACGATGACAAGGGCAACTAGTAGCAATGAATGTAAAATTGTAATGCTAGACACGGAAAATGATAACACAATTTATACGTTAGTTAGTGGTCACTTTTTGAATTTTAGTAAAAATCATTTAATAACCGGGGTTAATCTTATAGATGATTTATTATTTTGGACAGACAATTATAATCAACCAAGAAAAATAAATATTAAAAAAGCACGACAAGCACCGGGATCAAGCAATAGTCCACACTATACCACAGAAGATCAAATTAGTGTAGCAAAGACTGCGCCACATATAGCACCTATTTTATATGCGCAAATTTTACCAGCAGCCGCTATGACATTAACACGGGTAATAGCAACAACAATAACGGGTGGTAATCCAACCAATGGTGAATATGCAACATTAGCCACAACAACAAGTGGTAATGGCACGGGTGCTATAGTTACAATTGTGTTTACATCAACCCCAGCCATTGCATCTGTTACCGTAACAGCATCTGGATCTGGTTATTTTCCGGGTGATACTCTAATTACAGCAGCATTTGATACTGACAAGGTTGTAACAATAACGCTGCAAGAGAATGATTTTAGTTTATTAGGTGATGGAACAACAATGTCTAAAGATAGTGATATTAAATCAGAATTTTTAAAAGAAAATTTTATAAGATTTTCTTATAGATATAGATTTGATGATGGTGAATATTCTATAATGGCACCTTTTACACAAGTTATTTTTAAACCATTAAATAGTGGCAGAATATCAGATGTTAATACGGCTGGTGATACAGAATATGATAGTGGATATAGCAAATATGATGTTTTAGAGAAAGGTGTAGTAAAGCACATGGAAAATGATTATAATAAAATCATGCTTAGAATTCCTTTACCGTCATATGATGAATTTAAATTAGCAACTAATAGCTGGAGTAATGATTTACGCATAAAAAGTATTGATATTTTGTGTAAAGAATCAGATGGTTTAGCTGTAAAAGTTATTGATACTATTAATATAGTTACAACTGATAGTAACATTGAAGAATACACCATGAAACCTTTTACTACTGTTCAAGGTACAACACAATCTGATAGCAGTGGACAACCGGTTAATACCACAACTTTTGATCCTGGTTTATTAACAGATCAATTAAGAGCGGGTATGGTAGGAACTTGGGCAGGTGGTGGAAGTGGTACCATTAGCTCAGTTGGACCAGGAAATCTTATAACGTGGACAACAGTTGAATCAATAGCTGCTGATACTATAATAACATTCACAAATGTAACTCAATACAGATATTTTAGACATGCTTATAAATATGAATATAAATCTGAAGAGCCAAGTAGAGTGTTACCAGAAGAACAAACAACAAGGGTTTATGATCAAGTACCCGTTAGAGCAAAAGCACAAGAAATAAGTGGAAATAGAATTATATATGGAAATTTTACTGAAAATTATAATTTACCAACGGAAGATGGTATTAATTATATAATTGGTACGTCAACAAAAGGGCAAAATGAATATGGGGTTAGTGGTGGTATGTTACAACACGCTGAAAAAACATATAAATTTCATTCAGTAAAACAAAGAAGACAGTATCAGGTGGGTATTGTTTTGGCTGATAAATTTGGTAGACAATCATCTGTTATATTATCTTCAAACACAAGTGATGTTAGTGATACATTCACAACACCGATTGTAACAACAGATTTTTCACTTCCAGCTAATAATTATAACGGTGCGTATAGTTGGTCCACACTAGAAGCCGCGATAGGTAAATCGCTACACATATACTTTAAAGATGATGAAAGTATTATACCTTCTTCATCATTATATAATAAAGATACTAATCCACATGGTTGGTATTCATGGAGGATTGTTGTAAAACAAAAAGAACAAGAGTATTATAATATATATGCACCACACCCAGCAGATAACTGGAATAATATTGATCATATATATGATACAAGTAGAAGTGCTAGAAGTTGGTTGAGTTTATATGGTGATAATGTTAACAAAATACCGCGTGATGCCACTGATATAGATGCTGCACACGCAGGTGATGTTACGGGATCAGAAACTCGTTTATATCCAAAGGTAATAGCTGGTGACACACAATACGACGCTGGTTCTTATATAAATACAGATAGCACTGATTTTGTTGATGTTATTAGTTTAGGTAATGCTAAAGATCAAAATTTATTTTTACAAGCAACAATTAAAGACACGGTTGGTGATAATGTTGGTTTAACAGGGTATACAGTATTACCATTTGTACATGGTAGTGAAAGAAATCCTCTTGTAGCGGAATTACCTAATATGAAAAATATTACTGGTGCTAATATGACCGCTGGTCACAGAACTTATGTGTATGAGGACACCGCCACGGATCGTGTACTAAAAATATCTAGAACTGCTGATAATAATATTTCCACTGCTACAATAACAACATATATGCGCGTTACTGGTAACGATATTACGGTGGGTAGTTACCTTGCTGGTAACCAAACATCAGGTACTGGAACTGTACCGCAAGATGGGAATGTGTATATTATTGACGCTGGATCAAATCTTTTATCTGGACACATGGCATTAACATTAAATAAGGATGCTTTCACGGCAGCTGAAGTTAAAAAGGGAGCTGTTGTTTTTATTGATAAATACACAAGGGGTTTATCTGTTTTTGAAACTGAACCTTTTAAATCAAGATTAGAAATATTTTATGAAACATCAACTGGTGGATTGATTGAAGATTTAAACCTACAAATAAGTCAAGTTATTGGAAGTCCAACAGGATTAGCTTGGAGTGGGAATAATCAAAATCCAACGTTTGGTGAACAACAAGAATCCGGTTATCAAATTGGAACGTTAACATCAAACCCAGTAACACCAAGTGCTAATATGACCTATATATTAAATTGGGCAAGAAACACAGAAGATCCAGCCTCTGATGTTGGAATTGCTGTATCGAGTGGAGGTTCAGTTACAATAAACACTGAATTTGCATATTTTGGTGATTCTACAAAAGATGAATTTAAACTTAATATCACATATACAGAAGCAGGTGGTAACTCTTCCACTGGTGAAGTAATATGTAAAGTTGCTAACTATACACCTTGGATAAAGGGACCTAATACTTGCACGTCTGGATGTACCGCTACAGCATTTGAAACATCTAGCAATGGTACTGTTTTTGCTACTGGTACAGCGGAAAATGGTACAGCTTTATCTACAGAAAATAAAACTGGATTAACATATTCATTTGTTATGGGTGACACGGTATATAATAATTTATTTGCAGTTGACTCTGTTGTTGCTGGTGTTTATAGACTAAAAACAACAGGCTATTGGAACGTTAGTGCTGAAGATTTTGCAGAAGATTCAGCTGGCAATAGAACAATGACTGTAACGGTTACTGATGGTGGTGGATTAACAGCAAGCATTGATATTATAATAAGTGTAAACCTAACAGATAATAGAATAGCAAGTAGTTTTGTATACCAAGCTAATAGTTCGGGTATTTGTTTGAATAGTTCTGCAACAAACTATTATGTATCAAAAGGAAGTGGTGATACTGTGACTGCAAACGAACTTGTTCTGGGGAATAAAATATGGGATAATGATTGGGGTGGTACTCAAGAATCTGCAGTTGGTTATTATAAATTTTCGAGAGATGGGGCAGATCATTATGTTTACTTCTCTGGAAACATAGGATCAAGGGTTGTAAGTAGTTCCGAATTAACATGTTAATAATACATATATGAGCGCAATAATAGAAATAGCATACTACAATACTTTTGTTTTAGCAGGCGGACCTGTGACTTCTAATTTAGTAGTAGGAGCGGGTACGTTAACATCATCGATTACGGGAAATTTAACCGCAAGTGCATCCACAGGTGGCTCTCCGTACACTGTTAATAAAGATGTTGTTGGAACACCTGGTTGGACTACAAATGGTGATGGAACCGGTGCTGTGCTAAGAGTAACTATAGCTAATGTTGATGGTATTAATAAAGCCACAGCAATAGAAGTTAATACAACACTTGATGGTGGAAGTGGGTTTGCTATTGGAGAAGAAATTACCATGGTAAGTTCTATTTTTGGAGCTAGCGGAGGAGACCCATTAGTTATTACATTAGATAAAGATGATGTACCAGGTTTAGCTGAAGGTAAATACCACGTTGAAGAATCAAGAATTAAAGGTGGATTTAATGAAACATCAATGGATTTTGGTGTTAAAGCATATTTAGTTGATGAAGACTACGGTAGAAGAAAAAGAAATAATGCGTTGATGTACTCAGGTATATACAACTCTAAAACAAAAGTAAATAACACAAATCAATTCCCTATAGGTAGTGACATTACAAAAGCTGTTGATTTATCATATGGATCTATTCAAAAACTTTATGCTGATGAGGGTCATTTTCAAGATGCGGGTGGTTTATTAATATTGCAAGAAAATAAAGTTAGTCGAGCAATGATCGACAAAGATGCTATTTACACAGCTGAAGGTGCACCATTATCAGCAACGTCAAATGTTGTTATAGGACAAGTATTACCATATTCTGGAAGATTTGGAATAGGTACTAATCCTGAAAGTTTTGCATTTCACGGTAATAGAAAATATTTTGTTGACAAAAATAGAGGATCAGTTATACGATTATCACGAGATGGTATAACACCTATATCTTTAGCTGGTATGAAAGACTTTTTTAAAGATAAATTGTTATTAACAACCAAGGCATATGGAATGTATGATGATCAAAAAGATAAATACATTATATCACTACAAGGAACTAATATTAACGAAGCAGGTACAGATCACACGGTAAATATTAAAAAAGCATCTAGTGCAACGGCAACAACAAATGAAGCAAATTATTTAACATTAAGTTTTGATGAAAAATCAAAAGGATGGGTTTCTTTTTATACATATGAACCTTTATTTGGTTTTAGTTTAGTTAATAGATTTTATACATTTAATAAACTTGACTTATGGCAGCATCACAATGCAACACCAAATAGAAATAATTTCTATGGGGTAACATATAACGATCCATCTTATGTCGATATGATATTCAATGATAACCCGTCTGTTGTTAAGAATTTTATGACAATTAACTACGAAGGGGACACAAGTTGGGAAGCGGATACTAGCGCAAAATCAATTGATCATAGTTACGGTACGACGGGTTACACAGCTATATCTGAGGAAGGATATAAAATTGCTAAAGAAGGTGTGATTATATCTAATACATACCCACCTGTTCCAGCTGGTTTTGTTAAAAAAGAAGGCAAATACTTTAGCTTGATAAGAAATAAAAATAATGATAAGTTTAACGATAATACTTATTTTACAAACACTGGTTTAACAGGTAATTATATGAATGTTACAATGACACATTGGAACCACAGTACTAGTGACCAAGCAGAGTTATTTGCGGTTAGCAGTGAAGTAAATATGTCATCAAATTAATAAATATGGAGGAAATAATAAATATTTTACAAGAATTTTGGTATGGAAGTCAAGACGTGGCCGTCACACAAGCCATAGCACCAGCGGCAGTTATGGCTATTGGGGTAGCTATTTCAGCGTTGGGTGGTATAATAAGTGCTTCTAAATCAAGAAAAGCAAAAGAAGAAGCGCAACGTAAACAACGTGATCATGAGGCAAAAATAGCAGAAATAGAAGCAGGTAGAGAAGAACCTCTTGATCCTTCTGAAGGAATGCGAGACATGAGTACTCTTTTAACTAATCCATATGCTAATTTACAAGTTGCTAGTCAAGCGGCTGAATTGCAAGCTGAAGAAACAGATATAGCATTAGCGGCATCACTTGATACGTTAAGAGCTACTGGTGCTAGCGCTGGTGGAGCAACTGCTTTAGCACAAGCAGCATTAAGAAGTAAACAAGGAATTTCAGCGACAATAGAACAACAAGAAGCTCAAAATACAAGACTTAGAGCACAAGGCCAATCAGAAATGCAGCGAATGCAATTATCAGAAGCCGGAAGAATACAGGGTGCTCAAATGGCTGGTAGACAGTTCAAGTTTGGTGTTCAAGAACAAAGGGACATGATGTCATTAAACAGATATGCTGCATTATCAGGTATACAAATGCAACAAGCATATGCATACCAACAAGCACAAATGATGGCGTTAGGTTCAACGCTGGGTGCTATAGGTGGAAGTATAGCTGGAAGTGCAGATAGTGATATGTGGAAAGGTAAGGGTAAGGGTAAAGATACACGAACTGATGCACAGAAGGCAATGGATCTTATTAAAGGTCGAGGTTAAAGATAAAACGAAATATTAAATACAAATAAAACATAAAACAATGGGAGAATACGAAAATCCTACATATAAAGGCGGCGGACAAGAGTGGATGGCATTTCAACAAGGTTTCCAATCAAGCTTTGATAGTTGGTTTGGTAAAATGGCAGCATATGGTGATAAATTAAAAAAGAAAAAAGAAAAATATCAAACAGGTGTCGATGTAACGCAAGACAGGATGATGAGTGCTGTGGATAATATAAAGAATTGGTCACAAGAGGGTGGTGAAAATGCGCGTAAAGCTATAGCACAAATTACTAGTATGTTAAGAGATGGTGATTATACAAGGGATGAACAAATACAAATTGCTTCAGATTTTATACAATCTATAAACACTAAAGGTAGAGTTTTGGATGCTAACATTAATTTTGATGAAAACAATTATTCAAAATTTGCTCGAGAGGAACGAGGACTTGACTTAGTGCGTAATATTGGTAATGGTGTAAGTTCATTTTGGGAGGTTACAAAAGATGAAAATGGAAGAATAGTAATAAATAGTGGTTTAAGAGAATCAATTGGTGATGGCAAATACAAGTATCACTCAGATTCAAATGTGGATATATATTTAGGTCGCGCTAGAGATAATGCAACCAACTACAAAGCTAACACAAGCGACCACATCAACCAAACTAATATTGCAAATAAAATGGTAACTGCGGATCTAAAAGGCAATTATAATAAGAACAAAGATCAACACTTAGGAGTTACCGATATAAATGCACAAAGGGTAATAATAGAGAAAAATTTTGGTGATGAGGCTTTTGCGTCAATTATAGAAAAAGCTACAGACACTAAAATAAATGATCCAAATTATAATTCAGAATATGTATACAATAACAAAATGCCATCTGATGCTAACCAATTAAACACAAATGATTTTACATCCGCAGGTGGTACTGTTGATAATTTACCAGGTGATTTTGCTAGTAAGTTGGAGGATGGGGTATTTATACCGTTTATTGACGTGGATGATGAAAATACATACATTGATATTGATGGGAATGGTGGTTTAACTGAAGAAGAGATGAATTGGAATAAAAAAATAGCAGAAATACAAAAACAGAAAATTGAGAATTGGGAATATATGAACTTGGAAAAAATTGGAAGAGCAAATAATCAAATTCCTTCTGTTAATGTAATTAAACCAGGTGCTGTTCAACCGAATTTTCCAGTGATAGCTAAAGGTAATTTAGAATCAAATATAACCGATTATTTAAATATACGTGATCAAATAAATGATCCAAAAAGTGATGTAGGTGAAAATGCACTTAATACAAATATTGAAAATGTTACTGGTACGTGGAAAGATATAAACGAGAGTTTTAATAACATAAATAATAGGGATGTTAGTGTTGGTTTATTTGGGTTAACAGGAAATAAAGAAGCTGATCGTATACAGGTAGAAAGGACTTTCACACATAACGGAAAAACGTATATTGGACATACTTTACAAACGGTGGTAGATAATATTATAAAAGAAACTGACCCTAGTTTATTAAACCTACCACCTGAAGGTGGAACTATGGATGTGTCATATCGGGTAAATGAAGAAGGAATTCCTCTTTATGATGTAGAAGGTTTGAATATTGAAGGTCAAACCATGGCAGAAATAAAAGCAAATGAAAAATATAATGCGTTAAAGCATAAGATTACAAAAAACACAACAGCAGGCACAGCAACTACATTCCCAAAATCTGTAGCTAGTCCAGAATATAAGTTAGCAACTACAAACCTAGAGAATAAACGTAAGGAAATTGTTACAGGTTTAGCAGTTGGAGGTGCAACGGGTAATATTAGATTCCGATTTGACGTAGGGCAACAAGGTACAGATTATAAAACGTATAATCTAAACAAATATTCTGATATAGATCATCTGTCTTCTTTAATTGAAAAACATAAAAATTATAAATCGGGCATGAACCCTGCTATAGAACAAGTTTATCAAAACCTAACTGTTAATAAAGTTGTTGATAGATGGTCAAACAGGGAGGGTAATAATATAGAAAATGAAATTAATAAATATAGAACGAATAAAGGATACAAAAAAGATAAACCATTAATTAATGATGATAAAAAACAAATTGCTAGTATAATTGCAAAAAATATATTAGGATCAAACGAAGAAAAGACAGAATTAGAAAAACGTCCCGAATATATATCATTAAGAAATACTATAATGTTGAGAATAAAATAAACAAACGGTATGAACAAGGAAGAACTAAGGAATATTGAGATCCAAAGGCTAAATTCTTTAGGTTTAAGCCAAGAGGATATTGATAAGCAACTACAAGATTGGGATATTGCAAATGATTATAATGTTGCAGAGTATGATTTTATGGATCAAGTATTCTCAATGGATACAGATGATACATATAAACTCAGTATGTTAGAAAAAGGTTTAAATAATCCATATTTCCAAACACAAACACAAACACAAACACAAACACAA